>Ga0209025_1003415_pt1 | contig 15065 bp, 15 predicted proteins | sample AraplaMF_Col_mLB_FD_184256 | JGI IMG/M metagenome (GOLD analysis project Ga0209025, IMG submission 184256) | Arabidopsis root microbial communities from the University of North Carolina, USA - plate scrape MF_Col_mLB (SPAdes) (version 2) | ecosystem: Host-associated > Plants > Roots > Endosphere... | reverse complement strand
AATTCGTCGGTAAATGTTCGTCTTTCTCGTTTGATCATAGTAGATTCTCCTCGTATAAATTAGTTTCAGTCTACTTGACCTTAATTTTTTTGTCTAACTAAGTGTAACCGATCCATATAATCATACAATTATTAAAAGTGGTTTAAAGTTTGCTATGAACTAACTAACAACAATAAATATGAAATTTGGAAATAGGATAGCATTTAGTAATAAGACTGGGAGAGTTATGAAATATAGCCATAATGCGAAGTAGGAATTAACTTGAAGACCCCATCTAGTTTGGAAATTAGGAATAGTTCTCCTAGTTTTGTAATTATTAACTTTAATTGATGATCGATGAAAAGGATATACAACATCACCTTAGAAACCATAAACACCAACATATAAAAACCACTCAATGTATTCACATATTTATATAAAAACAGCCCACATTTTTTAAAATTAAAATGTGGGCTGTTTTTATTAAACTCTCTCTTCATTATCTTTTAGCAAAAGGGTTAACTTTCCCTGGTGATTGAGCAGTAGAGCTTTTTTCGAAAGGATTCGATTTTTTTGTAGCACTAGCAAAAGGATTTGCTTTTGTAGCTGTTGATGTAGTCTTATTAGCAAAAGGATTATATGAACCTTTTGTCTTGATGAAAGAAGTGTCAACTTCAACTTCTTCATTTTGTTGTTCTTCAAGTTCAACTAATTTTTTTGTTTCTTCTACAAACTCCAAATACTGTAACGGTGTGTTCATACCTGTAAAAATAGTATAAAGTGTGCAAAAATCACCTTCCCAAATTGGATCACTAATTTTACCTTCCATATGAGAGATGTTTTTATTAGTTTCAATGAATTCTCTAACTGCAGCTTCAATTTTAGAGTCTTGTAAACCTGCGTTTTCTCTAGGTCTTAGTAGGATACTTGCAAAATGTTTTGCAGACTCGAAATCGTGTCTGTAAGTTAAACAGTCATCTTCAAAATCATCTGTTGCTTTTTGTAGTAGTTCTCTAGGTGTAAATTTAGTTTTTGCTATACGTGATTTATTTATTGATGTGAAACCACCTTGTAAAAATAGTTTTTGCATATCAGACGCATCATATGTAAGATAATCAGAACCTAAAGTAGTTGGAATTAAATTCAACTCATGAATGAGTGAAACGATATAAGCATTAGTGTATTTTTGCCAACTTAAGTTATGTTCTTTGAAGATTGTAGTACCTTGTTTTGATTCTCCATAAGTTTGAAGGTGATCATTGTCAGCTACAATTACGTTAGCAAGGAACGGGTATTCTTGTTCCTTTAATGTTTTTCTTAATTCCTCAATTAACATAATAGCATTTTGTCGTTCTACTTTTTCTTTAATTGAAGGTAATGAAAGTAAGAATGAAACTGGGAAATCAAGATACTGTGTTTGAACAAATAATCGTAAGAATACTAAAGCGAAACCAGTTCCTACACCACCTCCAGCTCCAACAGTAATTAGAAGGTGATCAATTTTAGGTTTACCATCTTCATCTAAAAATGTTTCATTAAATTTATTAAGCAAAGTTTGTTGGTGAAGTTCAGCTTCTTCAGTAAGTTCAGTATCGAATAAATCAATTACAACTTGTGGTGTTCTTGCTGCACCCTTAGTCCCCTCAAAATGAACACGATTTTTAGTAGGGATATTATCTAAATACATCATGTCTGTTTTTGATAAATTAAGAGCTAATGTAGGATAACATGGCTCACCATTTTTGTAATTAAAACCTGCAAAAATGTCGGCATCTTTATTTCCTTTTTGACCAATACCTAAAACACCGAATTTTATTGCTAGTTCGTTTGAAGATAAATGTTTTAATTCTTCCATTTTTATTTTTCTCCTTTACGATTGTATATTTTCATCATCATTTTTAGCTACATCAAGTAATTCTTGACCCAATAAACTTAGAGAGTACATTTTTCTTTTACCAATTTCATGTGTCGTAAGATAACCTAGAGCGCATAGGCTATCGATAATTGCATGAACAGTTGGTTTACTAAATGAGACTAAATCTTCGATCATTGCTTTATTAACATATTCATTTTCTGCTGCTACAAGAAAGATCGCTTTCATTGGTGGATATTCTTTAATGTGTTGCCACTGATGTATAACTAATTCATGTACAGGCATGTTTGCAATACTACTATCAACCAATTTTCTTCCTCCTTTGTAATTTTAATCTAAATATACCAATATCTACAAATAAAGTAAACTATTAAATAAACTTATTAAAAAACCTTTTGGTATACTTTTTGAATCCCTGATAATACTAGTTTTTTTAAAATAAAAGAAAATGGTATCCCAAAAAGCAAACTTAATAGTAAACCTAAAAATAAACCGTTTGGTAAACCTTTAATCCCTTTAAAAATCTAAGAAATAAGTTGATTTTTACGGGTTTTACATTGTTTAACATAAATTTGAGAGATTTTTATATTTACTCAAATCAATCGAATTAAGTTTCGTACAAATATTTCCGTTCCTTTTATAGAAATTCTGAACCTAAATTAAAATTTTTTAAATTTGATAGCTTACTACATTGAAAGTATTCCATTAAATTGAATTTAATTTAAATAGATTTATGTATTTTAAACTAAATTACTTAGCTATTAATTTAAGTTAATTGAATTTAATTTAAATCGATTTAATCAAGTTAATACCAGAAATAAGAAGGTGAATAATGCTTAATAAGTTGCTATTCCAAAATATTTTTGTATATCGGTTTATTTTAATTGAAATGATATAAATTTATTAATTTAATGACATTAATTTAAATAGAATTTTTTGTGAAAAAATCGCCTAAGACCCAAAAACTTTTATAGCGTATTTTGGGGTGTTAACACAGCTCATTCGAAACCAATAGATAAAGCCTTATAAATATAGTTTTTTAAGGATGTTAAATATTTTTAGTTACGTAAACGAATTAATAAGCGAAAATAATTAGATTGTTTTCAATAAGGATCAACCAATTCTAACGAATTAAATTATATTTCAAATTCAATTCTTATTCATTGAGTATAATTTTGTAAATCTGAATTTAATTGGGATGCTCATTTATAAATGGGTGGAGTATGATGAAAGGTCCTACAGGTAAAGAAGCAGAAGCATTTGCTAGTGTTATTGATGAAGAATTTTGAGAATGAAAATACCGGTCGATTAGTGGATTTATTAGTGGTTAAGTTGAAGTATACAGAGGGTGTGGTAATGGGTTTAGTAAAACAAGTTAAAGCTATTAAATCAGCTCAATTCTTCATAGAATTACTAAAAAAGAAGAAAATCTAAATGATATTGTTATCCGTAGAAAGATACTTGATTAAATAGTATCGATGACTTTCATAACAAACTCGAAGAAGATTACAAAGTTATTTGGCGGTATTTCATTAATTACAAAAAAATTCTTGAAATCCTAAGTCTTGTTCCAATTTATTACAAAAGATAAAATCGACTATTTTATCTTTTTCAGAAAATTTAATAGAAAATTTTTAACATGATGCATAAGGATCTTCAAACCTGTTAATATTGCTCAAGTTTTATCGTGGGTCTTTTATATATTTTTAAGGATATAAACACTCCTTTAAGGGGAAAACAAGCAATGATATAGCTTAAGAAATTATATAGTGTTCTAATAATTCTTTAGTTATCTTAAAAATCTAGCTAATAATACTTGGAAGGTGGACATTTAAGTGGATTTTCAAATAACTGATTCTGCAAAAGAAGTATTGCAAAATAAAATTGGTGTTAATCAATCTATTCAATTGTCATTTGACCGTGGAAGCTGTGACATTGTGAATAATATTTATGAAATGAAAGTTGTTAGCAAAAGACCAAATGACACTTATGAAAAAATTTTAACAGTAAATAATATTGAATTTCTAGTGAATAATGACTTTGAAGAAGTGTATGATAATCAATTAATAATAGACTATTCAAATGGGGCATTTATATTTAAAAATAGAAACCAAATATTCAATAATAAAATCGGTTTAAGATATGTTTAATGTTCTAGGTCGAATTACTAAAGGTTTGAAGATTAATATCTTCAAACCTTTTTGTTTAGTTCTTATTCATTATTTTCTTCATCGATTTAAAAGTTGGAGATTTCAAGTTTTTAATGTACTTGCATAGTAGTTGAATAACGATGCCGATGAGCGACATAAATTCAAAGTTTAAAAGTAAGACTTCGCAATGTTAGGGAGATGGAGTGGTATGACGGTGATAAACAAGTAGTTGTATTAAACCCTCTAAATGAAAGAGCATTTTCAGATAAACAGCTTGAATTTAAATCATTTTTAAAAATTATCATCAAATATAAAAGTCCTATCACAATCATTGATGTGGGGAACGATTGGAATAATCAGTTGTAAAGGATTTGATGATTTGATGGTTTCGTTCATATCAGTTTAATGAGAATTGTGTTAAAAAATAAACATACTAGGTACTAATAAATTTTAACTAGTGTAATCCAAGGAAGAGGAGTGCACTTTTTTGAAAACTTTGTTGCTGGGATGCCTTCAGCAAATAACTTCTTTTGATACTCTGTGGCTGCCGAATGGTTATTCAGCTCAAGTTAAAGCTCTGTATCGTCTTGATTAATCGGAATAACAAAGGATATCCAACTAAATTCTCTGAATGGGACGTCAAGCTTTTTTACGAAAAACCTAGCATTTCTAAATAAAATTCTAATGTCTTTTCTGACTTTTCTTGAGTTTCTTATTTATCATTTTTTCGTATTTGAAAATTTGATTGTTAGAAAGCTATTTTAATATATGCTATGGTTCCATAAAGAGGACTACTGTACAAATTAAAATAGAGTTTATTTGTGTGCAGTTCATATGACAATAAAAGGATTCAAAAACAATACAAAATTATAGATATATAATGTACCTTGTTAATAAGGAGGAAAACATAGGAATGTTATTAGATGAAAGAAGTAATAGCCTGCTTCAATTGTTGCAAAACGCTTCGAATCACACAATGAATGAACTTGAAACTAAAACAGGTTTAACAAGAAGGCAGTTACAGTATGGGATTGGCAAAGTAAATAATTGGCTTACTTTTCATGGCTATAAACCTGTTTCTTACAATCGGAAGGTTGGATATTATCTAACTGATAATATTCGAATGGAAGATATACCGAAAAAACTTATAAAAAAGACATATATTTTTTCTGAATCTGAACGAGTCATGGTTTATTTACTAATGCTTTTACTTAGTAGTGAGACCTTATCGATATTCCACTTTCAAAGCTTAACGGGTTTATCCAGAAATACTGTGCTTAAAGATCTAAATATAATTAAGGATAAGATCGAGACGTTACAACTCCATATTCAATACTCCAAACAATATGGTTATGTAATAAAGGGTGATAGTAGCATAAAGAGATTTTTAGTTGAACAACTAATCTACGAGGTGTTGCATAGCGATAATGCTAATCTGATGATTGACTGTGTTTGGGGATTGCATACACAGCGAATTATTAAGATTCAAGATCAACTGGAAGAAATAGAAAAAGAATTAGAAATAACCTTCACAGATGAACGCTTGCAAGAATTAATCTTCATATTACTATGTACTGACCAATTAATCGTTAAAGGAGAAAAAATTGAAAATATTAACAGTTGGAATCAATTAACTTTAACGATCGAGTATGAAATGATTAAAGATATGACCAAGTCTGAAGTTTTTGAAGGGACTTGGACTCAAACTGAACATTTATATGCTACGCGTCATCTATTAAGTAAGAACCGAATAAAAGATATATCTCCTTTTAAAGAAGATGACCTACTAGAATTAGTTTTGAGAGAGGTTTTAGAAGAATTTGAGAGATTGGCATTTGTTCATTTGCAGGATAAGGAATCACTTTTTCAACAACTATTAATACATTTCAGACCGACATACTATCGTATAAAGTTTGGAATATCAGCTATTAATCCTTTAACGAATAAAGTGAAAAAAATCTATCCTGAGTTGTTTCAGTTAACAAAAAAGTCTTTAAATCCAATAGAGAAATTAATTGGCCTTCCACTTTTAGATGATGAGGTTGCATATTTTACCATACATTTCGGGGGCTGGCTTCGTAAACAGGGAACTAGGCTTGACGAACGGAAACGTGCAATAGTAGTTTGTCCAAATGGAATTGGTATTAGCAATATCTTAGTAGGTACTCTAAGAGAACTTTTCCCGGATATCTTATTCTTGGATGTTTTATCTGTTAGAGATATGGATAATTATTCTTTTCAGTATGATTTAGTATTTTCTACTGTGCACTTGAGAACAAGTTCTACTTTATTTGTTATTCCACCAATATTAGAGAAACAGGAAAAACAAAAGTTGCGCCAAAAAGTAATGCAAGAATTATATGGTTTCATGCAAAGGCAAATTGAAATGTCTTCCTTACTACAAATCATTTCCCAATATGCAACGATTCGGGAACCGATCCAACTAGAGAAATCATTACAATCTTATATTAATAATCAAACACAAAGTATAACTAATTTGTCGTTTGAGAAGGAAGGTAAACCTGTGCTAAAAGAATTACTTACATTAGATACAATTCAAATAATGCCTAGTGTTTCGAACTGGGAAGAAGGCATAAGAATAGCAGCTAAGCCTTTAGTTGAACTAGGTACAATTGAAGAGCGTTATGTAGAAGCAATGATTGAGTCGATTGAAGTAAATGGACCATACGTTGTTATTACTCCAGGAGTAGCAATTCCACATGCAAGACCTGAAAAAGGAGTACGTTCTCTTTCTATGAGTCTGTTGAAATTAGATGAAGATGTAGCGTTTTCTCAAGATAAACAAGTTAGACTAATCATCGTTTTAGCTGCAGCGGATAGCGAATCACATTTACGTGCATTAGTTCAACTTACTCAATTATTAAATGAACCATCAAATATTAAAGATATTATTGAGAGTAATGACCCATCAACAATAATTAATTATATAAATAAATATTCGGAGGATGAAACAGTATGAAAAAGATTATGGTAGTTTGCGGAAATGGATTGGGAAGTAGCTTTATTATGGAAATCAATGTGAAAAAGGCTTTGACTGAAATGGGAAAAAATGCAGAAGTAGACCATACTGACTTAACTTCAGCAAGAACTGTTCAAGCAGATATTTTTATTGGAGCAGCAGATATTGTTGGTCAATTAGCTGATGGAAAAAGAGAAATTGTAAGTTTAGAAAATATGATGAGTATACCTGAAATAAAATCAAAAATTGAGACACTTATCTAATCAATAGATAGTAGAAAAGGAGGTAGTTACCTATGTTAGAAATAATCATGAAGGATATTTTAGGTGTTCCTTCCATATTAGTAGGCCTTTTTGCTTTCATTGGTTTAATCTTACAGCGCAAATCATCTGCAGATATTATATCTGGTACCTTAAAAACTGTAATGGGATTCATCATTATTGGTGCTGGCGCAGGGGTTCTAATTGGCTCATTAGATGTTTTTAGTAATATGTTTAATCATGCCTTTCATGTACAAGGGGTGATCCCAAATAATGAAGCAATCGTTGCAGCAGCACAAAGTAAGTTTGGCACATCTACTGCATTAATCATGGTGTTTGGGATGATTGTAAATATTATTTTAGCTAGATTTACACGTTTCAAATATATCTTTTTAACTGGTCATCACACATTATTTATGGCTTGTTTAATTGCTGTAACTTTATCTGTAGGTGGAATGCATGGAGCTCCATTAATTATCATCGGTTCTATTATTTTAGGATTATGTATGGTTTTATTCCCGGCAATTTTACAGCCATTTGTAAGACAAATCACTGGAACGAATGATTTTGCTGTCGGACATTTTGGTACAATTGGTTATTTTGTTTCTGCTAAAATCGGAAAATGGTTTGGTAACAAAGAAAAATCAACCGAAGAAATTAAAGTTCCTAAATCATTAGGCTTTTTAAGAGATACATCAGTTGCTGTCTCATTGACAATGACATTGTTCTTTATTATTGTAGCCTTATTTACTGGTCAAGATTATATAGAAAAGAATTTGTCAGGTGGTTCTAATTACATTGTATTCTCATTTATGCAAGCAATTACCTTTGCAGCGGCTGTTTATATTATTCTAGCGGGTGTACGTATGTTAATTGCAGAAATAGTACCAGCATTTAAAGGGATTGCAGAAAAAGTAGCACCGGAAACAAAGCCAGCGCTGGATGTTCCTACAGTTTTTCCATTTGCCCCAAATGCTGTAATAATAGGGTTTCTATTTAGTTTTTTAGCTGGATTAATTTCTATGTTTTTATTACCAGTCATTGGATTAAAGGTTATAGTTCCAGGTCTAGTACCACATTTCTTTACTGGTGCAGCAGCTGGAGTTTTCGGAAATGTTACTGGTGGACGACGTGGAGCTATTTTAGGTTCATTTGCTAACGGATTAATTATTAGCTTCTTGCCTGCAATTTTATTAGTACTATTAGGAAATGTTGGTTTTGAAGGTACTACATTTGGGGATGCTGATTTTGGAGTCGTTGGAATATTAATCTTAAGTATTTTGAAACTATTAGGAGTAGCTTAATAGAATTTTAAATGCATTCTTTTAAATCAATATAAAGAAAAAAGAATATGCCAAGAAAAATGCTACAGAATTTTTGTTTCATTTAACTAATTGTTTAGTTAATTGGCGGTCCAGTTCCTTTAGTAAGAGAGGTTTGATCCATTTAATCAAGTTTCGTACGAAAACAGTCATCAATAGTTGACGTTATACTTTTTAACTCCTCGGTATCGTATGCCGTGGAGTTTTTTATTTTGTGTAAAACTTAATTCAACAATTAAAGGTCTACCAGACCTTATAAGTAAAAGTGGAATGATTCAAGTTCATTCGAAAGGTGGATGGAAAGATATATAACTGCTAAATAAATAAACCAACTATTGTAACTATCCCATGTATTAGTTGAACAAATTGATCGACAAATAAGTTGGCCTTTTTATATTTAACCGGAAATTCTTCAAAACCTCCGGAATGGGTTGGGCATTGGTGTTTTTTCTGACTCCCAAACATTCCATCCCAATTCAGACAACTCGATTTTATGGTACTAGTTCCAATTAAATAAAAAAAAGTACATGATTTTTATATTTGATTTACTTTTTTATTTAAAAGATTTGATAGTAAACACGTTTTACTACATTAAGTTGATTTTGAGGTATAAATGAACGCGGAGAACTATTTTGTTTTTTCAATTTATCTTAATTTAAGTGTTGTTAATTTAGTATATTTTATGATTCACTTCTGTGAGCTTATTTTGTTCTTTCAATTTAATTTTTTAAATGGTAATAGACTAATGTAAGAAAAAAGTAAGAAATAAGAAAGGGAAAAGTAATTTTACAGATTTAAAATTAATTAATACAAATTAATGGAGATAAGTGAAAATTATGAAGTTTATTTTGAGAACAAGTCACTTGATGAAATCCATTCATGGTAAAGAAGTAGTTTCCAATGTTAGTATAAATGTTAAAAAGGGAGAAATTTATGGTTTCCTTGGACCAAATGGATCTGGGAAAACAACCATCATGAAAATGATATCAAATCGTATGAACCCTACAAGTGGGGAAATTAAACTATTTGGCAAAATATTAAAAATTGATTCGTTTGAGTTAATGGAAAGAATTGGTTCGAGTATTGAATACCCGATTTTTAATGAAGAGTTGAAAGCAAAAGAAAATTTGGAACTACATTGTGGATTCATGGTTTATCATGACGAAAATGCAATTAAGGAATCACTTAAATTAGTTAACTTACAAGGTATTGATGATAAAGCAGTTAAGGATCTCTCACCTGAAATGAAACAAAGATTAAGTATAGCCAGAGCGATTTCAACTAAACCTGAATTTATTAACTTTAGATGAACCACTGAATGGATTAGATCCACTTGGAATCAATGAAATTCGTAATTTATTTAAAAGGCTGAGCCGTGAACATTGTATTACTCTATTTATTTCAAGTCATATTCTATCAGAGATTGAACTGGTATTGATACAATTGGGGTAATCAATGATGGAAGATGGGTTAAGGAAATATCTATAGAGGAAATTAGAAATCAAAAGATAAATTATTTTGAAGTTAAGAGCAGCGGCTGTCAGAAAGTAATTTACGTTTTAGATCATCTTTTAAATATTACTAATTATAAAGTAATCGACGAGTATTCTATACGAATTTATGATAATATAATACCTCAAAATGAGCTTGCAAAAGCATTAATAATTCTTGATGTTAACGTTGAATCCATACATGTGAAGAGTAATTCATTAGAAGATTTTATTTAACTTTACTTAACGGAAGTGGAGATTGTGGTTAAATTAATCAGACTAGAATGTAAAAGTTCCAAAATATCGGTGTTTTACTTAAAGAAAATATTCAAATTCTATGTAAAGTACAAAAATAGTTATAACAATTATTTGTTTTAGGTAAAATCATACCTCGAAAAAATATATCATCACTGATTACATTCTACATGATAATAAATACTATAATATTTTTATTGTCAACGATACACCTCGAATAACCGTAGAAGAAATATCTATGCTTATTTGAGGTTTTTTAGTACGAAAGAAGGGAAGAAAAATGGAAAAAGATAATAGAACTTTTGAAAGTAAAATAGTCCACTCTAATTCAATTTGGGTTGAAATAATAACCGTAATCAAATCTAGACTTTTGATAGTTATATTAAGTGTTTTCCTTTTCGTTTGGATTGATAATACTTTTGTACAAAAATTATGTATCTTATATCTCATTTATTATATATGTAAATGTATTTATGATATTTTCTACAAAATAATTTCATTCAGAAATTTATCTTACTATTTGACATCAACTTCACTTCATATCGAAAATAATGGCTGGTTATGTACAGAATTAATCATTCCACTCAACCGAATTCAACATGTAAAAAGAGCTCAAACAGTAATCTCTCGAATGTTTTCATTATATGGTGTAATCGTACAGACAGCTGGTGATCACGAGAAAATACATTATTTAACTAATGAAGAGTCAGAACAACTAACCACTATGATTTTAAAAGCAGTAGGTAATCTAAGTGATGGTGAAGAAAATAATGACTATAAGAAATAACTTCATTGAGGCTATATACCTCATCTTTAGTAATATAAAGAATAAGATTTACCCTTTACTTATGTTTGTACTAGGAATGCTAGGTACTAGTTCTAATTATCGAACTTTAGTAATTATTGGGTTCTTAATATTTACATTATATATAATTGTTACTGCATGTTTAGATTGGTACGCAACGATAGGAACCATTAATAATAATTTCCTACATTATAGTTCAGGGCATTTTGTGAAAAAAAAGCATTACATACCGTTGGGAAATATCAAAACAATGCATTTTGAAACCACAGAATTTCGCAAACGTTTAGGATTACAAACAATTACTTTAGAAATTGTAGGTAGTGAGAACATAAGATTTACATTAAGAATTAATGAAGTTAATTTGATCAAATCATTACTCCAATATGAATCTCAATCAAATCACATTGAAAATAAAAAAATACGTTTTGATTTAAAAAAATTCTCCTGGAAAGAATATTTCCTCTTAACTTTTTCAAGTAAGAAATGGATACTAATTGGGCTTTCAACTTCTTGGACCCTAGTAACACTTCATGATTCTCATTATAATAATAGTCCAAATGCTGGAAACGATTCATACGTGGGAATTGAAGGATTTATTAGTATTATACTATTAAACCAATTCGCTAATTTATCATCAAAGCAAATTAGTTATTTAATTATTATTCTATTAGGGTACGTTTTTGTAAGCTTAATTAGTGCGTTTATGATTTCTACAATCTTTTTTGCAACTTACAGTATTTATTATAATGATGGTAAATGGCATGTATCACAAGGAATCTATAAACTTAAAGAACAAATTGTTGAAAGAAATCATATTCGTTCCCTTGTTATTAAGGAGCCTTTTATCTATCGTTTATTTGGATTTGTACATATTTCATTAGAAACTATTGGAACAGAAAATAATATTGATGAAATAATTTGTATTAAACCATTACTGAATAAAAAAAATCTAACAACTTACCTTTCTGATACGTTCCCTGAAATTAAAAACAATACGAAGCAGAAAAATGTTAAAGTTACATTATATGGTTGGATGAATGGTTTAAAGTCGATTGGCGTATACATCGTAGTAATTGAAATAGTTAGTTGGACAGGTATTTTGTACTTACACTGGCCAGCTGCAGTATATCTTCAAGGCTTATTAATACTTATTGTAGGAATATTCATTCAAACTTTAATCCATATACGTGAAGATTCGTTAACAATTTCTACTTTTCTATGTAAGTGGACAAAAACAAATTGGTTAACGACTATAACGCGATACTCAGACTTAAAGTATATTCAATTAATTAAGTGGGAGCAAACATTACTTCAGCAGAAAATGAATTCTACTGATTTTATAATTTCAATTTACTCAGATAAAGTATCTGAAACATACCGAGTTAATAATTTATCTTCTATTCATAATAAAGAAATTATGACTCTATGGGAACAAGTGTCAAATTAATTTAAACTAAAGTTTCAATTCTATAATTTAAAAGATATTTGTGAATTAATAGAATGTAAATTAAGTGGAATCTTATTTTTAATAGTCCAGAGGTTCACTCAATTTAGCTAAAAAACTTATAGCTAGAAAATCATGTATTAAATGCGGAGAAAAATTCAAAAGTTCATCAATGATTTATATTTAAAAGCTTGTTCAACTAATACATGCGTTAGCCATCCATGAATCAAAGTTTAAGTACAGTGAATAAAAGTATTTATGGTTAGTCCACAATAGTTGAACAATTTTTAGGAGCTGATAACTATCAGCTCCATTTTATTTGACTGGATAAAAAATTAATAATTTATTAAGGAATTATTAAGAGGATTGTTAGATTTAAGTTTTAAAATAAACTATTGTAAATCTGTAGAATCACACAAAAATATTCAAATTTATATTGAATTTCATATCAAAAAAGTAACTTTTTGAAATATAGATTTTACTCAGCACGACTGTTTCATCAGTTCTTTTGAGTTCAATATGATTCATTGTGTATAAAGATAAGCTAAATATTTAAATTGAAATGAATTGGAGATAAAAATGCAATTTACCCTATATATTGAGACATCAAATTTAGAAGAAACTAATCTATTTATAGATGACTTTATCTCGAATGCTATGAGACATAATGTTGCTATGTCTGTCGAAGACATTGAAAAGTATCGGAAAATTGATGAAATGTACATTCTGTCACTTGTAGTTAATCAAGATTCACTTAATAATGTAAATAAATTCCTATGTATGATTGCTTCAAAATGGTTAGAGTTTCCTGATGAATATTTAGCTTCAAAAATGTTAGAAGATTGTGAAGTATATATAAAAAATCTTAATATGATAATCGCGCATAGATAAATACATAAACAAATTTTTTAAACATATCAGACAAGAAATAACAAGTATTTTTGTTGTAATAATTGATATTATTTTAATTGGGTGAAAAAGACGAAATTTATTATTTTTGGTGGCATACTCGCTTTTTAACAACTGGTCTTGGTCAACTAGTATTTGGTAGAGATCTATTTAAAGAAGAAATTACTGATATTCAAAGATTAAGGAAATTATGGAAATTCTTTTGGGGGATAATAATAGTATCGCTTGTTCCAATAATTATTATATATAGGAGCAGATCAAAACATTTGATTTTTGATACAATTAAACCAGTAGTAAATATACTAGCAATTATATCTACTATTTTCTTATTTCTATTGAAAACCTTTGGAGTTGTTAAACATGATTTAATTGACTATTCATTAAATGCAATTTTGAATAACATAGGTTATGTTGTAGTGCAGTATTTAACTTTTTTAATATATCCGTATGCAATAGCCTTCAAATTGGGACAATATTTTGTAAAAAAAGAACAGTTACTACAAAAGCAGGCTAATTAATTGGGATTAAATAAAAACATTAGCTATATTATATCTAATGTTTTTTCACCAGCGGTAACGGGGCCAACAACTGATCAGATACCAACACAAACGGCTCACTCTGTAAAGGTGACTGCGGGCGTTCAAGGCAAGATTATATAATTGAGATACAAATGACTTCATTTACAATAATAATATTTTTGTATGTTATGTAACAATAGCATGCATTAGCTCAACAACGATAGAATACTATGGTAGTCTATTTCTTCTATTGGAATAACTACCATTTTAGTTGAGAAGGAAAGATACAATTAGAAAATAAAATCAACGAAGGGTAGGTTGGATGCTCTAACTTTTCTAAAGATGATATTAAAAAAACAATTCAAGAATTTATAGAATAGAAACTAGAATTAACCATTTTGTAGAGGTCGCAAAAGCCTATATATACGAAAATTACCGTGGAGACATCACACTAGTCCAAATCGCAGGCTATGTAAATCTAAATCTGTTCTACTTCAGCAAAATGTTCAAAAAGAAAACTGGTGAAACATTTAGTGATTTTATGATGAAAGTAAGAATTGAAAAAGCAAAACAGCTAATGCAAGATGAACGGTTGAATTTGAAAGAAATAAGCTATGAGGTTAGGTATAAAGATCCGAACTATTTAGTAGAGTGTTTAAGAAGTATGCGAATGAATCACCGAAGTAATTTCGGAATCGATTGATGAATAGGTAGGTAGTTAAGACGACTCAGACTTTGGGTCGTTTTTTTGTCGAGAAGTAGTCAAAGTCAGAATATAATCTATCAAATTATTATTGGAGAACAAGTAAAAGAAAAGAAAAAATAAATTAAGAAAACAACTCAGTCTATTTTAGCTTCTATTTAATAACATAATTCAAAACAGCCTCATAACTATTAATATGAAAAGCAACAAAATTACATCGTGAAGGATTTCACTTAAACTAAATGGCCGGTTAGTTGTGCGAAATGTTTCTAGCTTAAATTGAGAGTGGTCACATTTCTCAGATAAAGGTTAGACAGTTCCTTTCGGAACTGAAGGATTATATCGAAGAATCAAATGATAGGGTAACGCCTTGAAGG
>Ga0209025_1003405_pt1 | contig 15111 bp, 10 predicted proteins | sample AraplaMF_Col_mLB_FD_184256 | JGI IMG/M metagenome (GOLD analysis project Ga0209025, IMG submission 184256) | Arabidopsis root microbial communities from the University of North Carolina, USA - plate scrape MF_Col_mLB (SPAdes) (version 2) | ecosystem: Host-associated > Plants > Roots > Endosphere... | reverse complement strand
GTAAAAATTCTATTAATCTATCTTGAATCACTGCCGCATGTTCTACGTCCCATATCACATCGGAACTTAATAAGTCTTCCCAATTTTTCGGTTCGATTCGTGCAAAGAAATCGTTATACAGCGTCTCGATTTTTTCCGTAAATGCGTGAACGGGATGTTCTGAAACGAGAGTAGCGGTAAGTTCAGCATCACCGTCCATCCATGTAGGAGATACAGGATAGATATAGGAATATCCTTCGTTTTCATCTGTTTTTTCTAGTTGAGAGGGAGGTACGGTCTTCATTTGTTTTGCGCTTTTTATCGCTTTATCAAATGCTTCTCTCAGCCTCTGATATCCTTCAGGATCGTCTTCGGGATGATAGATCTTTAGAAGTTTTGCATAAGCCTTTTTAATAGCTGCAATATTATCGGTAGGCTCAATTTCTAACGTTTCCCAAATGCTCATGAATGACTGACCCACCTTTCAATATTCTCTAAATGTTCTTTTAATATATGAGCAGCTTCTTTCACTTTTTTATCGTTTTGCGTTGTGAGCGCATTTTCAAATTGCTGTAACAAGATAGCGACTTTCTGGCGTTCGTCACCGAGTAATTCTTCATAGAGCCGTTCGCCTTTTGCGAGCAGCAATCGGTTTTCGGACCGGTCCCGTGGATGAATTTTAATTTCCTTCAATTCTAGTAGTCTAGCTTCAATTTCTTTTTCTGTAAGATTTCCGGCATTTTGTTGGATAATTGCTCTTTTTTTCTCTCCAGTCGTTGTACTTATTACCTCGACTTCGAGAATGCCATTTATGTCATATGTATAACGAATGTCAATCGCCTCTTGTCCAGCAGGAGCAGGAGGGACTTTAATTTTAAGTTCGCCAAGTTTTAAGTTATTTTTAACCAAGCGGTTTTCTCCTTGATAAACATCGACAAGTATGGAGTGTTGTCTATCATTGACAGTATAAAGTCGTTCCACTCGACTTACGGGAATCGGTGTATTTCGTTCAATAATCGGGAAGAAGTATCCGGATTCTTGTTGTCCGTTTCCTAACGCTTGAACAACACTAGTTCCTAACGTATATGGACAAACATCCGTTAAGATAACTTCTTCTAGTGCTTTGTTTCGTTCTTTTAAAGCAACTTGAATCGCAGCACCTAAAGCAACCGTTTCATCAGGATTAATATTCGCATGAGGCATGCGTCCAAACATTTTAGAAATGACAGATTTGATAAGCGGCATCCTTGTCGCCCCGCCAATTAGAATGACAGCATCTAAATCCTTAGGGTTTAACGACGCATCACGAAGTGCGCGTTCAATTGGATAGCGAAGCCGTAAGAGGAGCGGGGTTACTAATTTTTCAAATTCACTTCTGTTAATACGAGTTTCATACGTCTCATTACGAATAACGACTTTCATAATCGCGGCAGGCTCATTACATAATGTAAGTTTGCAACGTTCTGCTTGTGCATAAATTAAAGATAGTGTTTTTGAGTCAAGGGAATTGGAATCGAGTTGGTGTGACTCTAAAAAAAAGGCCATGAGACTGTTTGTGAAGTCTTCGCCTCCAAGATAATTATCGCCGGCGATCGATTTAACATCCATCACTCCTTCAAATAATTCCAAAATGGACACGTCAAATGTTCCGCCGCCTAAATCAAATACAAGAAATTTTGTCTCTGCCGCTTCCTGATACAGTCCGTAAGCGATAGCAGCTGCCGTTGGCTCACTAATGAGACGTTCAACTTTTAATCCAGCAATTTCAGCAGCTCGTTTTGTCGCTTTGCGCTGAGCATCGTTGAAATAAGCAGGTACGCTAATGACAGCACCAGTAACCGCTTCGTTTAAATAAGCTTCTGCATCTTGTTTTAAAGATTGAATGATAAAAGATGAAAGTTCTTCTGAAGAAAATGTATACATACCTAACTCGTATTTTTTCTCTGTTCCTATAAATCGCTTAAACGTTGATGCTGTAACGTGCGGATGGGTAATCAGCCGTTCTTTGGCGATGCGTCCGACTAAAACTTCACCGCTCTCGTCAACGCTGATGACAGATGGTGTAAGATATTCGCCAAGTGCATTTGGGATAAGGGCTGCACCATGATCCGTCCAATAGGCTACTAAACTATTCGTTGTTCCTAGGTCAATTCCAATCGTTGCCATAATAATCTCCTCTCGTTTTTACTCTATCATACTATATATTATTATAATAATATATAGTATGAGAAAAGTGGAATCGTAGGGTTTTATTTCTTGAAGGAAAGGGGGAGAAACAGATAGTTTAGTAGTGTTGAGTTTGTTATAAGTGAAGAGGTATAATTTCATCAGAATGTTTTTACAAACATGGGAAAATTTTATGTAAAGGGTGGTAAAGAGGTCAGATGATAATTGGAATTATATGTTTGATTTTAGGAATAGCGTTAATTTGGATGAGTGGAGGGGGACTTTTATTATTGGTGCCTGGCATTCTGTTTACAGTGGCGGGCGGTGTTATATGTGTGATTTTTAGACGGTTAGAAAAAGAGAGAAGAAGATTAAGTAAGAATGGTTAGAAGTTACATATTGTATAGTTTGTACTTACATAATTAGGCGGAAGCATCAAGTATAAAACATCTCTTATATTTTATAAATTATAAAAAAGAACCTATTAATTTTAAAGATATTTAAATATTAGGAGTAAAGATAGTAAGGATAGAAAGTTCCTACTATCTTTTTTTATCTTCAAGTATAAATTTAAAGTATATGGTGATAATGGATAATTTACGATATTTTTAAAATGTATATTCTTTATGATGTTGGAGGAGGATGTAGCCTCAGTACGAGGACCTTGACTTTAAGTGTATTTAAAGGAGTTAGTACCTAAATGACAATATCCCATAAGGAAAAAGTAATAAAGGACAAATGACGTTAGGTTGTATCCATTAGAGAATGACAAACAGATAATGGGACAATATATTATCTTATGGATGAAAACTTGTATTTTATACCATTGGTAAAAGAATATCTCGATACGATACAAGTTAGAGGCGAACGAGAATTATCTCCTAATATGATAAGAATATATTGCTACAGCTTATGGTATTTCATTGTGTAATAGAGAGGATGGTATTATTGGAAGTCCGACAAATGGCAACTGCATTCCTAATTCATCAAGGAAGTGTATTAATGATGAAAAAGGAAAAAAGTAAAATCTTTAATTTTGAATTTTGGGGTGGAATTGGAGGTCATATGGAATCCAATGAAATTAATTCACCAATGGTGGCTAGTTACAGGGAGATTGAAGAAGAGACGGGATTTAAAAAAGACGAAATCAAAAACTTTAGGCTTAAATATATTCTGCTTGAAAAAAATAGTGGAGAAATACGTCAACAATATGTTTACATCGGAGAAACTAAGCATATGAACTTTATTCCATCTGACGAAGGAGAATTATTTTGGGTTCCTAAGAATGAAATATTAGATTTGTATACCTCAAAAATTATCAATTTAACTATTGAACACTATTTGAATAATAAAAATAGTGATGACATTTTTGTTGGAGCGATGATGACTAACAATGAATCTAAATCTGAAATACAATGGTCAGCCATCAAAGAGACTGTGGGTTTTTAGTTGTTTATGATCTTAACAGTGAATTGAAACTTCAACTAAAGGGTGCGTTAGTTAAAAAAAGGAGTAAAAAAAACCTGTATCAATGATTACTCGGTAATCATTGATACAGGTTTTATATTTAGGTAATTAATTGTTCTTATATATATTTAATACATAGGGGTTCTTTTTTGAGTTATTTGTCAACTAGGGTTAGCGCTAAATAAATTTTTACGGGTAGTACTATAACCGTATAATAGGGGTCACAACAAATGCCCATCAACTTAAAAAATATATAAAACTCCAAAACAAGAATTTTATATATTTTCAATTTGAAGATATCAATTTTCGCGTTTTTAGGTATTTGTTTACCTTATCATGATGAATAAGATCAACATAGCCACTATAGATGTTAATGGTATTCGTAAGTCATGCGATACATTTGAGATGAGTTCACTTTTTGTTTGTTCAGTCTGACGCTCTTTTTTATACCATTTGAAACCCAACATAGAACGTTTGCGTTTCTTATACCCAGCGACGATGAGCTTATACGCTAAACCACCTTCAACAAAATTACGTTAAGGAATCGACTTTTTTATCTTGTGGAAGAATGTATTTCTTAACTTAATAGCGATGTGATGCTCTCCTTATAGGAAATGTCTCAAAAAAATTATTACTCGGGGCCCTTGCTACTTGATTGTTCCCATTCCACCAATTTTAACATGTACTTTAACGTTAACATCGGCCTTTGCTAATGATTTCCCCCATTGATTTTGTACTCTTTTCCAATCCTGATATGTATAAGCTCGTGCATACACACCCAATCCTATAGGGTCAATTTCTGCTTTTTGTATTTTCTTTATTAAACGTTCTAAATCACTTTTCAACTGCTTTTCAATGCTTTTTTCTAATCTTTCCCCATTCTTTCTAACATTAAAAGGAAACAGTCGTTCTGAAATTAAAATTCTCATATGTACATTTGTATTAAAAATAAAATGATTTTTGTATTGTACACTTGTTTTTACTTTGGTACCTTGAGCACTAAAGCTTAGCCAATTTTTTTCTTTGCTTTCAGATTGTAGCGGAACGGCAATAGTAAATGGATATTCTCCCTTTATGTTATTCTGTAAGATGCTTAATAATAAATTTTCTTTTGGTGTAATAGTTAACTTATATCTATTTTGTTCATCAAGTAATGCTGAACCTGTCAACTTAATATTGTTATTCTTTTTAAGTGCGCTTACACTCGCTGTCATTCCTTTTTCTTTTGTTTGGTTATGAAAATCTTGAAGAGTCGTTTTTACAGTAATATTTCTTCTATGTCCAGTCTCAATTAATTTTGTCAAATATATAGGGAGACGTGGTTTATTCTTGGGAGCATAATAAATTATGTCTGAAACAGGTCCATCCACAGCAACAATTCTTGTAGTAACCGTGTTTTTGGGATCTCGATAAAAAGGATCTAAATAGTCCACCCACTTCTTTTCTTTTAAAAGTCGCTTACCAATCAAAATAAGTTGTGTCTTACTTCCCGATGTCAAAGCCATAACCATAGTATCAAATTTTTCACGAGAGTCTCGTACTGTAACAGATTTCACACCATATTGTTCCTCTTTAATCTTGGCTTCTTTATTGAAAACAGGACTAGATAAGTATACTTTCAAATTATCATTATCGTCCAAATCTAAACCCAGTATAAGCGTGAGTGTAACATCTTCTACATTCATTTGGTCTAAACACCCAGTGAGCAATAGTAGCGGAATTAAAACACTGCATAATATTTTCTGCTTCAATGTGCTTCCCTCCGAAAGTATTTATTGTGGATTAAGTTATATATCCATAAAAATACAGGGAATAAGAAAGCTAATACAAGTCCAGCTTTCGATGTAAGGTTTTGAAATAGTTCAGATTCATTCCATGAGGGATGGATCCAAAACGTTACTATAATTACTGCCAATAAAAAAATAGCTACATGAAAAGTATGATCTTGTTTCCCCATTAGTTGACTAGAACAAAATGCAGCACCGTATACACAAGGAATCCATGCAGTAGAAACGACAATTAAGTAAATAGCCAATAAAATCATATCAAACCGTTCCAAAAAACGAAATTCAATAACTTTAAGCAGGTTTAGTACGGGTTGATTAAACTCTAAAATTGCATCTGGACTGAAGTATAAAAAGCAAACAACTACAGTGAATAAATAAAATACAAATGTTAAGGTGTTTGCTATAATAATGCCTTGCGTTGCATATTGTTTTTTTTGCAAAAATGGATAAAGAAAAAATGCAATTTCAAATCCTATAAAGGAAAAGATAGTAGTTGGAACAGCCGAAAAAATAGGTTTCCAACCCGCTTTAAGTATTGGAAGAAAGTGTAACCAATTGCTCTCTTTTAAGGGGATCAAGAAAAAAATTGGAATCCACATTGTCATATAAAAACATAATTCGCAGTATCGACCTATTATACGAACACCATTACGTGCAACTAAAAAGGTTGGAATAGAGAACAGAAACAAAATAATATAATCTGGTGTTTTGGGAAGAAGCCAGCCCTTAATATAAAGCATGCCATTAATTAAAACTGCCCATGCGTAAAAAGCAAAATAAATCATGTAAAGAATAATTAACATGGAACCAATAATTTTCCCAAATAATCGAATAAGAATTTCATATAAGGTATCATTTGGATAGTGTTTGGCTGTTTGAATAAGAAAAATACTGGCGGTCATGGAGAAAAACCAACCAATAAATAGTGCTATCCAGCTATCCGTTCCAGCTTTTTCTGCAAGTACCCTAGGAAGGGATAAAATTCCAGTTCCTATTTGTGAGGCATTAATTATAAAAATATATTGCATGACAGTGATGTCATTAAATGCATATTTCTTCATATTTTCACCCTTAATCAGGATTATTTTCTTTTTGATTCTTCGTAATATTTTTAGATTTTTTCTTCATTGACCATAAAGGAAAGCGAACTAACGTATCCTTCATACCTGATATTCGAAAAGGTGACAAAGGACTACCATAAGGAGTACCTAAAGACTCTAAACTTATAAGATGTGCAATTATAGTCATCCAGCCAATAATAATTCCTACAATTCCAAATAAAGCAGCTAATAACATCATAGGAAAACGCAATAATCTTATTGCCAAACCCATTTCAAAATTAGGAATAATAGAAGAAGCTATAGTTGTAACAGCAACAATAATAATCATGATATTACTCACAATCCCAGCTTGAACAGCAGCTTGTCCAATCACAATCCCTCCAACAATCCCTCCAACAATCCCTACGGTCTGGCTAATGGGAGTGGGTAAACGAAGAGCAGCCTCTCTCATCATTTCTAAGGTAATCTCCATAAGTAAAGCTTCTATCACCGGAAGAAACGGAACACGTTCTCTTGATTCTGCGATTGATAAGTAGAGCTGTACAGGGATAACTTCAAAATTAAATGAAATAAACGCCACATAAGTTGCTGGTAGCAATAAGGCAATAAAAAAACTCATAAAACGTAATAATCGAACAGAGGAAGATACTAACCAACGGGTATTGTAGTCATCTACCCCTTGAAAGAAGGAAATAAAATTTATAGGGGCAATTAAAACACTGGGACTTCGATCCACAACAATGGCGAATCTTCCCTGAAGGATGTGAGATACAGTTGAATCTGGCCTTTCGGTCAAGATAAACTGTGGAAAGGGTGAATATGGATTATCTTCAATAAATTCAATTATTTCACCAGTATTAATAATCGAGTCCACCTTAATAGTTTGAATTCTAGTTTCCAATTCCTTAAGTACATCTTGAGAAGCTACATCTCTTAAATATAAAATAGATACTTTGGTTTTCCCTCTACTTCCAATTAAAACCTCTTTTAATACTAATTCTCTATTAGGAATATATCTTCGTATTAAAGCTATATTCTGACTAGATGTTTCTACAAACCCTTGATGAGTCCCTTTTAGAGATATTTCATTTCTCGGTTCTGTTATATCTCTTTGTGGCCATCCTTTTGTATTTAGTTGATACCCCATGCTTTGACCGTGAATTAATAAAATACTATCTCCTTGAAAAATAGCATTTTCGACTTGATTCCAAGTATTAATCACTTCAATTTCTCCTATTGTTACAGGTAGACCATTACTAACATCAAACGGTTTATGCATCAAAGGGGGGAGTATATTATTATGAATAGATTGCTTATCTGTTAATCCTGATAAGTATATTAAAGCAGCTTCTGATTCATTTACTAGTTGAAATTGACGAATTACCAGATCAGGAGCTTGTTGAAAAAGTATTTGAAGATTATTAATGTTTTGGAATAAGTCACAGTTGATGTTTTGATTTACTACTTTTTCTTTCTGTATATTTGGAGTTCTATTGCCTTGATCATTTATAGAATAACGTCCTTGTTTTAAAAATTTAAAAATAGGAAACACAACATGGACTCCTCTCGAAAAGACTTTTCAATATTTTTATTGTGTATATTTTAAAAGGATTTATTCCACTATTTACTGCAGCAGCAATTTTATTCTTCTAGCAAGACTCAAACTTTGTATACAAACTATTTTCAGTGCATTCTTTTATTGGATTCTAAACATTTTCAGATTCCGGATAAATTTGCGTCTACATACCAAGGTCGAGGGGATAGTGGACAAAGTATCGGTGTAAAACTTCAATTTTTATGACGAAAAGAAAAAGAACATCTGAATAAAAGGTGGATTAAGGAACTATTGAGTGAAATAAAGTTATTCTGTTAAAGGGCCATTTAATGGAGCGAGTTTGTGAAACTAAAGAAACATCATAAAGAAAATTGTGGAATTTTCAAAGGCACTAGGTACATAAAAAGAGAACATATTTATTAATGCTATTTGAATTACTGAAAGGAGAGAGTAGGATGAAAGATAAATTATTGAGGGTTGGAACTATTTATATTCCTGTTACCAATGTAGAACTTTCTTCAAAATGGTATGTAAACAAATTAGGTGCAGAGTTAAGCTATAAAGATGAAGACAAGGCTATTCTTAACTTTGCAAACCAAAGTTTTTTTCTGGTTAAATCCCAAGCAAATCAAAGCTTAAATTTTTACGATTTTTGTGATGAAGAGCGCTTCTCTTTAACATTTGAAGTTAATGGTTTAAATGCACTTGAATCAATCCATAGTGATTTTATTAAAAAAGAAATAAAAGTTGGAGAAATCGAGAACAGAGGACACACTGGAAAGAACTTTGTTTTTTGTGATTTAGATGGTAATAAATTTGATGTTTGGAGTGAATTAAGTCCCATCTTCAAAGAAAAATATCTAATATCGCAATAAGAGATTTTGATCATTCAATAAACAGTGGATTTTCAGGAATTAATATGATGAAAACTAGGTTAAATCATTATTCCGCAATCGGGCGCGATTGTTGAGCAAACACAGGTAGAAAAATGATTAAACTTTTTTATAAAAAATTATTCACTAGCAACAAATAACCCAAGCATTTTGATCAAACTTTATTACAAAACAATAACTTAAATAAAAAACACTTACATATTAATCAAAAATATAATAATGAGGAAGGAGGAGAAAGAAATGGCTACTATTCGTAAAGAAATCGTAATTGAAGCAAATGCTGATCAAGTATGGGACGCAGTGAGTGATATCGGTGCTGTACATCAACGGTTTGTACCAGGGTATACTTTGGATACCCAGTTAGACGGTAATGATAGAATTCTATATTTTCCACATGGAGGAGTAGTACGTGAACGGATTGTTTCGATTGATGCCGAAACATATCGGTTCTCTTATGCAGTCGTCGAAGGAAGTAATCCACCCTTAATTCATCATCATGCTTCTTTTCAAGTTTTTGCAAAGGATGAGAACGAAAGTATTCTCGTCTGGATCACTGATTTTCTACCAAATCATACAGAACCTGAAATGAGAATTCGCATTGATCGAGCATCTCAAGTAATAAAGCAGACCATTGAGAAGGAAGTAAAATAGTAAACTTAGAAAAATAATATTGAGCCATCATAGCTCAATCAATCCAGATTGTAAAATATTGTACTTAAAGTAACGGGTAGCGTTAGTTGAAGAAGAATTAAGTGATTTTAGGATTGAGATCATATTTTAGTTATTCAATTAAAGGGCGCAATTCTGTAGCAAGCATTGTGATCGATCGTTATCGTTATGTACTGGGCCACTATATTGAAGAAGAGCTGAAAAGCTGAAATAAGTGTAGCTTTTAATGAAGTTTGATAAAAAGTTTGAAGTTTTTTATAAACCCTTAATTAACAAGGGTTTATCCTCTATTTCTAATCGAACCTTATTAAAAAAAATAGATATTTATATGTGATAAACGTTGGAACTTTGTATATTAATACAAACAAAGCCGAGAAAACAAAAGCATATATAATTAAAAAAATATCACCCATATTTAATAAGAAGGGGTATTATGAAACAGTCTTCATAAGGAAGCTTTTTTTCTTATTTAGTCTGTGATTGTAGCTCTATCATTTCCATGTGAATTTCCACTGTATAATACTCTAGCAACTACATTGACTTACAATTGTATAGCAATGTTATGGCATTAAGCTCTCTGTACCTTGGTAGGGGTACGGAAACGATTCTTTTTATAAAAGATTAATTAGACCTAGAAGGCAAAGTAGATATAAGAAATGGATACTTCAGTATAACTGATTTATCTACGGGACAAAAAAGATATATTAAATAAATTGATCAAACCTTTTAAAAAAAATGAATGTGGGTAAAATGCCAAAAAGCTAAATTTTGATTAGACTTTTTTCAAAATTTAGCTCTTGTTTTTTGCTGAAAAAACAATACTTCACACAAGGTTTTGATCAAATTTTTTTAACACCTACACCTTGTTCCATGCCGCCTGGCGAATTCAAACGGCAATCACACAAAGCCGCTATTCACCCTAGATCTATCACCCCTGCCACAACGCAGGCTTTGTCACCATGAACCATAACATCGCCATTAAAAGAACAATGTAAATCCAAACAGAACGCCGTAACAATTGAATCAAGGTGTCCTTGTCTTGGCCCGTTTCGCTGAATTTCCGAATGGTCGGCGAAAAAGCGCGGGCCAGGAAAAATAATGAACTCGCCATGAGAATAAGGGTCATCACTATCCAAGGGGTCTTCCAAGTCCAAGGACCCGCCAGTACAAGCAGAACCCCGGATGCAACCAGCACATGCCCGGCATGCTTGGCCAGCCTGACCGAAAATCGAAATACATCCAGATAAGCCTGCTGTGTTCGGACCTCTGAAGCCCGCAATTTTTTGATGAGCGGGAGCAATACAAAAAACGGGCCGATGGATAAGATTACACTGAAAATATGTACATACAGAAGCAGTCGATACAACATGTCCATCCTTATATCACATTAACCTTTGATGGGACGGAACTCATGAACCCAAACTCTCATATTTGGCAGCCACGGCATGCCAGGGTGAAGAGAAAGGATAGATTGCTTATATTCCTCCACATTCACATAGCCTTCTTGACGGGCATGCTCATCAGTCAATTCGCCAAGTGACTGCGAATAGACATTCTCCACAACATACCGGTGACCTTGAAGTTCCATCACTTCCCCGACATCCGCATATCTCCCGTTGCGGCGAGTAGCCGTTTTCTGTCCTGCAAGCACTTTTTCAATGTCTTCCTGAATCGTGATGAGACGTTCAATCGTACATGTTTTTGGCGGTAAAGCGTTCGCTTCATTTTGGTTTGCCATCTGGGTCACTCTCCTTTTTTCATTTAAGCATAAGCCCACTTTATCATATAAAAAAATTATTCTATATAGCAAGTTTCTACTTAATGGGGTAGCACCACATCGCCATCAAGCTAAGAAAAGCAAATACCCCCAAAACGAAAAAATAAGCCGTTTCTTTCAAAAATACACGAAATTTTTATCCTGGGGGTGTTATAAAATTCTTAAGTTGATGGGCATGGCAAAAACACCCTAAATGAAAAATTCCCAATAAGTAAATGACAATACATATTTTATATAACCCAAAATATGATGTTTTTATAAAAAAGTTTAATCAAAATTTACTTAGAATTCTTTACGTGAAGGGATAAAGCATCGCATCTTTTTTAGAAACGTCGCAACTTTCTTAAGAACTTCGCGTCTTTATTCAAAATATCGTGATTTCATTTCAAAGCCAGAGTAAGAGTAGAAAAAATTTTAACGCTAGGGAATAATGAAGCTAAGTATTTTTATTTTTGGGACTTAGTTGGAAATATGTTCGAAGCGGCTTGGTCGGTGTGGGATGAAACTGTATAAAGAATATTGATATGTGAGGGTTTTACTGCTCGCGAATATTTTTACATATGAATCTATGAAAAAGTTGATGAAATTGTCAGCTTTTTATTTTTGAAAAAAATTGTTTATCTATTTTCATAAAAAAATATTTTTTTGACCCCCATAAAATTTTTATTTCCTCCGAATATGTATAGTGAAGAAAGCAATTAGGATTGAAATCATTTCGTACAGCTACCTTGATTTTGAGAGGTATCGAAGCCATGCATATGATGAAAAAAGGGCAACTTCACCAAAGGGCAAAGGGTGAAATCTGGCCAAAATGAGGTTGAAGTCATTCATAAGATATTTGGATTAGTCGTTTGGTCTCAAAGTTAACAGGAAATTACGGTTCTATATTCCTATTAAGCTATTTTCGCACTAAAACCCTAGAAGGTCTATCTATTAAAATAGTTTGCGTTTGTACTTAGAATAAAGAGAAAAGGAGTATGTAAAAATATAATGGAGAAAAAAATTCAACAAGAGAAAGATAAATCAAAACCCGTTTTTTATGATCCTAAAGGAAGAAGAAAAATAGCTTTCAGTTGGTTTCTATGTATCTCAATAGTTAGCATAAGTATTGTATTTTATTTTTTCTTTCGAAGTATTTTTTCAACGCCAGAAATTCCAAATATGAATCCTTCTGTAAAGCAAGATACTAAACTTGTGCCTATTAATCAAAAACTCAGCGACGAGCAGTTAAAGAAAGAAGAATTTAAACCTAATACCGAAATGAAAAACGATGAAAATTCGGCGAATTCAACGAACGATAGCAAACAATCTAAAGAAGTTTATGGTTTTTATGTAAACTGGGATGAAAATAGTACTGCTTCTTTAAAAGAAAATATCGATTCCTTAACCACGTTAGTACCAGAATGGTATCACTTAAAAGCAGACTTAACAGTTAGTAGTGAGATAAAACCTGAGATTGTGAAGTTAGCCAAAGAAAATCATGTAAAAATTATGCCTTTACTTACTAACTATACAGAGGAAGCTTCTGGTCCAGATAGTGAACTTATTCATAAGTTATTGAGTTCTCCAGATCATGTAAAGACAACGTTTATTAACGATTTAGTAAAGCAAGTTGAAAAGAATCAATTTTCAGGTATTAATATTGACTTTGAGGCAATACCTGAAAGCGATAGAGAAAACTTAACAAATTTCATGATAGAACTTACTACGGTCTTTCATAAACACCATTTGCTTGTTACACAAGATGTCCCTGCTAATGATAAGGCTTTTGATTATGGTGCGTTAGCCAAAGTAATAGATCGTATGATTGTAATGATGTATGACGAGCACTATGGAGCAGGGGTCCCAGGACCAATTGCTTCAAATAAATGGTTTGAACATACGCTCAATGAACTAGACATTCCGTCTGAGAAACTTATAGTCGCTTTCGGTAACTATGGATATGATTGGGAAGTAAATAGCAAAGAACCTGCGAAGTCTTTAACTTTCTCAGAAGTTATGACAATGGCTCAGGATTCAAATATAAAAATTCAATGGGATAACATTAGTGGAAACCCTTATTTTCGATATAAAACAGGAGAGACAGAACATACTGCTTGGTTCTTAGATGGTGTTACTCTTTATAATCAAGTAAAAATCGCAATGAACAACAATGCAAAGGGATTTGCGTTATGGAGACTAGGAGCAGAAGATCCTACTATATGGAAAGTATTAAAGAATCCTATTGAGGTACAAAAAAATCCTGATGCATTACATAAAATCGCTAGTTTAGATGAAGTAAATTATTCTGGACAAGGCGAAATTTTGCAGGTTGAGAATGAGAGACACAATGGATTGAGAGATTTTAAAGTAGACAAAAATGGTTATTTTACAGATGAAGTGTATCAATCACTGCCATCTGCATATGAAGTGCAACGATATGGAAAGCCAAAAGGCAAACAAGTAGCATTAACATTTGATGATGGACCAGATCCGAAATATACACCGGAAATTCTAGATATATTAAAAGAGTATAAAATAAAAGCTGCTTTTTTTGTACTTGGTGAAAATGCGCAATTAAATCCTAGTATTGTTAAAAGAATATACGATGAGGGGCATGAGATTGGCAATCATACCTTCAAGCATCCTAACGTCGCTGATACGTCTTTGCTACGTACAAAAGTGGAACTTAATACAACTCAGCGCCTAATCGAAGAAATAACTGGGCATTCTACGGTTTTATTTAGGCCACCGTATGAAGCAGATGCTAACCCGGATTCATCAAATGAAATACTGCCTATTTTGCGTGCGCAAAATATGAACTATACAATGGTGGCAGAAGAAGTTGATCCTGAGGATTGGGCGACTCCATCAACAAATGAATTAGTAAAGCGTACTCTTAATCCCATTTATAAGGGGGAGGGAAATGTTATTCTTCTCCATGATGCAGGAGGGAATCGTACCCATACGGTAGAGGCGCTGCCGATAATTATTAAAGACCTTAAAAAGAATGGATATAGTTTTGTAACAATTGCAGATTTAATGAATAAAGAACGAGATGAAGTTATGCCTCCCGTTTCTTCTGAGGATAAGCAATATTTACTTTACAATAAAGCTGTTTTTTCAGGAGCAGGATATTCTAAGCATATATTAACAACTATTTTTTATATTGCTATTGGATTAGGTATTTTCCGATTCCTATTTTTAATTTATTTTTCATTCAAGCAAAAAAAGAAAACAAAATCCCGTTTATTTGCTAATTCGTCTTATCAACCTTTCGTTAGTGTTGTGATAGCAGCATATAATGAAGAGAAGGTTATAGCTAAGACGATTCGCTCAATTTTGGATAGTAATTATAGAGAGTTTGAAGTTATTGTCGTTGATGACGGATCGAAAGATGATACGTCAAAAGTAATTCAAGAAACATTCTATAAACATCCTAGAGTTCGTTTAATTCAGAAAGAAAACAGCGGGAAATCATCGGCAATGAACTTAGGATTTCAAAAATCAACAGGAGAAATCATTGTCACTTTAGATGCGGATACAATTATTGCGCAAGACGCTATTTCTCTAATGATCAGACACTTTGAAGATCATAATGTAGCAGCAGTTTCAGGTAATGTCAAAGTGGGAAACAGACGGAACTTGTTAACTACTTGGCAACATGTTGAATATATTACAGGATTTAATTTAGAACGCAGAGCTTTTGATGAGTTAAATTGTATTACGGTAGTTCCTGGAGCTATTGGAGCATGGCGTAAAAAGAATGTAGTCGAAT
>Ga0209025_1003400_pt1 | contig 15131 bp, 16 predicted proteins | sample AraplaMF_Col_mLB_FD_184256 | JGI IMG/M metagenome (GOLD analysis project Ga0209025, IMG submission 184256) | Arabidopsis root microbial communities from the University of North Carolina, USA - plate scrape MF_Col_mLB (SPAdes) (version 2) | ecosystem: Host-associated > Plants > Roots > Endosphere... | reverse complement strand
GGTGTGCACGCGCCAACAGCTAGCTCAAGCGGACTGGCCGGACCCTAGCAGTTCTTTGTTTAATTTACGGGCGGCCAGCCGCTTAGCACAACGTTGGCGTGTGGTCGTCGTTGGTCTGTGAGTTGCAACGCAGGGCTTGGCGTCTGGGCCGGCGGCGAGTCAAGCATTGCGGCTTCGGTATTGTTTTGGTCCGTGGTGTTTTGCGGGCAGTGGTGGTGGTCAGCGTTTTGTCCCTTGCTGCATCAGGTGCTGTGGTTCCGGTTTGTGTTTGGTTCGCGGTGTGCACGCGCCAACAGCTAGCTCAAGCGGACTGGCCGGACCCTAGCAGTTCTTTGTTTAATTTACGGGCGGCCAGCCGCTTAGCATAACGTTGGCGTGTGGTCGGTGTTTGTCTGCGAGCTGCAACGCAGGGCTTGGCATCTGGGCCGCTGGCGAATCGAGCATCGCGGCTTCGGTAGTGTTTTGGCCCGTGGTGTTTTGCGGGCGGTGGTGAGGGCAGGCGTTTTGTCAGTGGCGGCGCGCGGTGCGCGAACTACGGCAAGCGCTTTTCCCGTTGCGGTATTTAGTGCTGTGGTGTCGGTTTGCGTTGGGTTCGTGGTCCGCATGCGCCAACAGCAAGTTCAAGCGGACTGGCCGGACACTGGCAGGTTCTTTTTAAATTACGGGCGGCCAGCCGCTCAACCACACGTTGGCGTGTGGTCGGTTTTGGTGTGTCGGCGTTGGCTCAGAGCTTGGCGCTTGGGCCGCAGTCAAATCAGGCGGCCCGGCTTCGGTAATGTTTTGGCCTGTGGTGTGTTGCGGGCAGTGGTGATGGTCGGCGTTTTGTCCGGGGCGGCGCGCAGTGCGCGAACCTCGGTCAGCGTTTTGTCCCTTGCTGCATCAGGTGCTGTGGTTCCGGTTTGTGTTTGGTTCGTGGTGTGCACGCGCCAACAGCTAGCTCAAGCGGACTGGCCGGACCCTAGCAGTTCTTTGTTTAATTTACGGGCGGCCAGCCGCTTAGCACAACGTTAGCGTGACGTATGAAGTACTCCTCTGAAACTTGGCTTGAGCAAATCCGAAAATGGATCGCCTTTGTTTGCGTGTCCTTTGCTGCTTCTGTGTTTTGGGGAATAGTTGTCGCCGGTATCGCTCGCTATGTCTTCGGCATCTCGCAGGACAGCGCTTTCTTTTATGTTGCCATCCCCACCGCGCTCGGCTTTATCGTATTCTTCATCAACATTCGAGAGCGGCTATTCGCTGCTATGGGATTTGGCAATGCCGGTTTTCGCTAACATGGCAGTCAACCGGACTGCCTCCACGCTGCGCGTTCCGGCAGCCGGTTACTTTTAACGTTGGGCTTTTCGATGGCTGAAACGAAAAATCGTCCGCTAACTTCCTCCGAGCTAGGTCTTGCTCGTTGGATGCTTGAGCACGGAACTCCGGAGGCCCGGGAGTTCCTGTCGCAGCTCGAACTCGCGGAGGTCACTCCTTGGAAATGCCCCTGCGGTTGTGCGAGCATCAATTTTCAAATTAAGGGGCAACCGGAAGCCCCGCCGGGAGTACACATTCTTGGCGACTTTCTAATGGGCTCGGGTGACTCCACTAGCGGTGCTTTCATTTTCGAAAGCGGTGGCCTTTTGAGCGGCCTTGAAGTTTATGGCCTTGCTGGCGAAGCGCCGGCCGTCCTGCCAAGCTTTGATGAGCTGCGTTCTTTTGCAGGAACGGCATGAGCATATTGCCCAACAATTCCGTCAACCGGACCACTGCATCGCTGCGCGCTGCAGCGTGCGGTTACGTCCAACGTTGGGCTGGAAGCGAACAATGACCAAGGACTCTGTGGCTACGATTAATTGCGAAACACATGGCGTGTCCGTGCCTGCGGTCGTCTGCCGTCACATGCTAACCGCAGCCGATCGCGTGGTCGGATTTGTCGAGAATAGTTCTGAGCCTGATGACCTTCAAGCTTGGTGTGACCAATGCGAGTCGTTCTTTTTGAAGGAGCGCGAAATGACTGAAGCATTCCTCAAGTTCAACGACTTTGCCGTTGTGTGCCAGGAGTGTTACGGGCTGTTCAAGTCGCGGCATACACCGTTCTATTCGGAGTCAGCTGAATGACGCTCATGCCCAATAAATTCATCAACACGGACGCGCTGACGCGCGCCGGTTATGCTGCACGTTAGGCGTAGGTAAAAAATGAAGCCCATGAACAAAGAAAATGTTTTGTTTCATTTGAAGGAGGCGGCTGAGGAGCTACTGCGGACCGTAGCTGATATCGAAAGCGACGCGTCTTATTCGGAGGCGGAGTTTTTTGTAGGAATGCAGCATCTTTATCATCATTTGAATACGGCTTGGAATACTAGGGAAACTAGCGATAGCCGCCTTGACCAATCCACAGATCAGGACTTCATCGAATGGGGAGCTTACCCAAAAGATCTACCTACGATGGGGGCCTGACCATTCATTCAAGTGGATGCGCCTACGGCGCACCGCTTTACTCAAACGTTAGCCCATGAAAAACGCAGTCCCACTGTTCGAAGTATCAGACCCATTGGAGCTCATGGCTCTCTGGCGCTTGGTCTCCGAAGCCAAGTTTCATGAAAACCCTGAGGACACTGATATTTGGGGAAGCCCATACGTTCGTGAGCTTTCGCAGCGAATCTCAGATGGCATACTTCGGTCACATCAGGATTCTGGAAATGAGTCGCGTGTCCGCTCGCATAAGGAATGGGTTTCGTCGCTGCCCTCGAACGTGGTGTTGCCGGTTGTCCAAGCGCGTCTAAAATCTGACGCGATGCAACCGTGGTGGTCTGCGATGACAGCAGTCGAGAAGGCTGAATACGCCAAATCTTGCGTCGTTCCGTTCGAACCCACTCATGAATTCATTCTCTCGCTTGTTTCTGAGGCAGAACGCTAACAATGCGCTCAACCTCGCTCACTTCGTTCGCTGGACACGTCAATCGCTGCGCGCTTGCCGTGCCGGTTAGCTTGACACGTTAAAGCACAGCTATGGTCTACCTCGCCATTACTCCTCAAGGACTGAGACACGCACTGCGCGCCGTTGAAAAATGCGCGGCTCCGATTTGGTGCGGCTCTGACGCAATCTCCGAGTCAGACTTCGAGAATTCGGAATGTGCTTCTTTGACTCGATTTTCCTATCCCCTTGGCGGCGAGAACCCTGAGGTACTAGCTGGCGCAGTCGAGACCATCGAAGAACATCATCCCGGCGAAACGATCTGGATCGAACGTGCGTAAAAGCTCTAACCATCTAATCAACCGGACGGCTTCCGCGCTGCGCGCTCCAGCCCTCGGTTATCGTCCACGTTGGGAATCACCGAACGGCAATGTATGCGAAATACACTAGATATCTTAAAAGACCTCCATGAAGGGGGCATTAATGCCGCTGAGGTCTACGCGCTTGCTGATGAGACCGAACCCTTTGAGATTCACTCATCTTGGGGACTTTCAAAATCGGAATGGACGGCTTATTGTCAGGGCGCTGGCTGGGAGGACCTGGCTAAGTGGCGTTACAACAGTTGGCCTAGTGTATGTTGTGTTTGTGGTCGCCCACTTCCGTCGCCGCCTGAATTTGGTTGGTTTGTCACGGAATCAGGAGATGGGACAGTGCTACGACACATCAGGTGTAGGAAGAGCCAGGATTGAAATGATAAATACTGTCTGTCCAACTATGCAGCCAACTGGACTGCCTCCACGCTACGCGTTCCGGCAGCCAGTTACTTTGAACGTTGGGCCAAAAAGAAATGACACCGCGCGAACTTGCAATTGATCTCATAAATGCTGTCCTGGCTGGGAAGATCTCGGTTGAGAAATTCTGCTCAGAATTTGAAACCCACTACAATTTCAACTGGCCGGAGTGCCATCGTGGGGTAGATTTTGAGATATTCGATGCGTTGTTCGATGTTGTGACCTACTTCACTCCATATCCAGAGGAGAAAGCGACGGTCCATCCGGGATATCATGCAGAGCCTGAAGTACTGGAGGCTGTCGCAAAGACCCTCGCTGCGCTAAAGGCCCAACCATGCAATCAACCCGGACGCGCTGATGCGCTCGGGTTATTTTGAAATGTTAGAAGTCTGAACTATATGACCGGAATACTTCCAACTTATGCGGAACTTGAAGGCGCAATTGAAGGTGACGGTGCGCCCGAATTCATTGAATTTGCGCAGTTACTGGTCAACGCGTGTATCGAATGGCCGACGTTCAATCTCAAGGAACCTAGTGACTTGGTTCGAGAAGTTGCGCGAGAAGTGCGTGGACAATTAACTCAATCAAACATAGAAAAATTTTCTCAATATTTACCCGTATCTCGCTCCGAAAACTGGCCGCACAAAATGCAAGCCTGTGTCGCCATGCTTGAGCTCTTCCAGTATGGACGCACCAATCCCGAGCCCACGCTCGATCAGCTCATTTTGGTCAATGGAGCAATCATCAATCTGGAAGGGCAATTAGTTGATGGTGGATTTGTCTGACTTTCAGCTCCAGCGGACCCCTGACGACGTCGGCGAGCAAACACGCTAGAACTCTATGAATCCTGTCCGTGCCAAGATGGACGCCGCTTTGAAAGCGGTCGTTGTTCCGAAACTTCGAGCGATGAAATGCACTGGAACATTTCCGCATTTCCGGCGTGTTGTCGGAGAGCGCGCCGAGCTGTTGACATTCCAGTTCAACCGAGATGGTGGGAGTTTTGTCGTTGAGCTTGCGGTTTGCAGTGGTGATGACATCAAAAAGCACTGGAACGAAAGATTGACTCTGAAAAACGTAACTGCGCATGACGTGAGCTTACGATTTCGTCTCGGGGCATCTTCCAAGGGAAGTGATCATTGGTTCGTATATGGGAAGAAGGCTTTCGAGCCCGGACACGATAAGGTGGAGTCGAATGTCAAATATGAAAGCGTTGCAGATGACGTCGCCAATTTGCTGGATAGCCGGGCAAACTTAATCTGGCGCGGTCTAACAACTAATTCCAGCGGATCGCCTACGGCGCCCGCTGAATAACTACGTTAGGAATTCCCATATGACCGAGGCCGAGGAAAGCGCATGGGTACAGGATCTTCTGGACGAAGCTCGCCGTGACTTGGTGTTTCTGCTGCATATTGCAAATGGCTCCTTTGGTGGGCCCGATGAAATGCCCTCTTCACCGGAACGATTCAAACTCATGGAACGTATCATTGAAGGCCTGGTGCGCGGCGGCTGCAAGGTCGGTTTTGGCGATGCAGATTTCTGCGTTCCAGACGAACTGAAGGTCGCGAAATCTGAACTTTCGGCGACGCTGGTTGGCTTATATGCTCAAAAAAACCAGGACTATGAATTTGTCACTTTCATTATTCGAGGTTAGCGAATTGGATAATCCTAACCGTCAACTCCAGCGAACGCGCTACAGCGGACTTCACCCGCTTCCGCGCTCCGCTAATTCAATCCGTTGGGCTCATCGAAAATGACATCGGCTTCTGTTTATCGTTTTAAGGATCGTTGGCTCGTCGCTCCCGACAATAAGACTACGACGGGCTTGCAGGTCGGTTTAGGTCCCTTCGTTGCCTTGCCACTTGACATCACCACTAGCGATCTTGGGAGCGCTTTGGCGAAGGCATTGGATCTTTCGAAACGTACAATTCCACATCCTACCGATTGGAAGAGCGTTGCGCTTCCTCGCCTGGCCGCCGCCGGAGTGAAGAGCGAACGGACGTTTCAACTCGGCGCCATATTGGTTCGGGTTAGTGGCGAAGGTCCAAGCCTGACTTTTACGCCAACACATAATGGTGGAGCAGCGGGCGTTACTAAAGGTTTTCACTCGCTGCCGGATCTTGCCTTGGAAATTTTTATGGGCTCGGATGACCTTCTCGGCGAGGCACTATGCAAAGCGATAGAACGATGCAGCTGATCTTTGTCGATGGAGTAGGTGGCAGAAATTACATGCGCAAGCCGCTGGTTCGCTTCTTTGAGCGGCAAGGTTATTCGGTGGCTTGCTTTGACTACAGGGCCGCATCTGAGCCGCTTGAGCACATCAAGCGCCGTCTACTGGACGCCTTGGCCGAGATGTCAGCACGTGGACCTTACGTGGCAATTGGCTATTCTTTCGGAGGTGTGCTGCTGCGCATGGTACTGGCTGGTAATGCAGGATCGATTCCCAACCCTATGCGAATTGTCCTGCTTGCGTCGCCGGTAAAAGGCATGCGACTCGCAAAGGCACTAAAAAGCTGGAAGCTATATCGATTCCTTACCGGTGAGGCTGGTCAGCTCACCGCAAGCGACTCTCAAATGCTTGCCGTGCCGTGGCCCGAAGTGCCCGTCGCGTGTGTCTATGGCGTTTGGCCCTGGCTAGGTGTATTGGGCTTTTTGGCGGGCTTCCGCGCGGCACACGATGGTATGCTGACGGCTGGCGAGGCGACTTCCTCGCTTGCTGCTGCCTCTATAGCGGTTTCTGCTAGCCATGGCTTCATTCCGCAAAATGGCGCGGCGCTGTCAGCAGCTTCAATGTGGTTGGCTAAGGGCGAAAGCGGCAGCGCCTAAGCCACTGAACGTTAGGTGGGAGGGCCTTCAATGCAGTTGTTGGTGAACATTGACGTCAATGACCTCAGCAATGCCATCGCCTTCTATTGCAGCGCGTTTGTCCTGCCATTTATTCCAGCGGACGCCTGATGGCACCGTTGAACAACCACGTTGACCGCCGCAAGCAGCGTTACATCTTGCTTGCAGATTCTGACTATTTAGACTGAACTTTTTGCCTGCCACCTCAGTCCAACTCTGCGAGGAGGACGTCATGAGCCAATTGTATGAAGACGACGTTGTTGCCTGGGCGGAGCAGCAGGCCCACCTGCTACGCACAGGCCAATGGTCGCGGCTCGATATCGACAATCTCGCCGAGGAGATCGAGGATGTGGGCAAGAGTGAACAACATGAATTGCAAAGCCGCTTCAGCGTGCTTATCGCGCACCTACTGAAATGGACTCATCAACCTGCACGGCGTGGACGTAGCTGGCGCCGGACCATCAAAGAACAGCGTGCAGCGATTGCACGTCACCTGAGGCGGCATCCCGGTCTGAAGCCGTTGTTGGATGATCCCGATTGGCTGGAGTCGGCCTTTGTCACCGCAAGGACGAATGCCTTTGACGAGACAGGCATCCCTGATCTTCCTCTCAATCTGCCGTGGTCCCTGGCACAATTGATGGCGCAGGATTTTCTTCCGGAGTGAATAATGAAGATCAGTATTTACGATCCTGGCCGTTGGTCGCAGGACTTGGCATTCTGGCCGGCGGAAGGGGGGGGCGAATACGGTAATGTGCGGCAGGTATTCCTGCGGCGCTGCGCGGAACTGCTGGCGCATTTGGTTCGATGGCAACAGCAGGAAGGGAATCAGTGTTTGCTGTGGCGGCGCTTGATTGTGCTGCAGCGCCGTCGGATTGCCCGCATGTTGGCGGTCGCCCCCGACCTGCGCGCGGTGCTAGCCGATGAGGAATGTCTTCAGGATGCGTGGCTCGATGCGCAGCTCAAAGTCATTGGCGAGGTAAATTGTTTCGATTTACCCGATGCCTGCCCCTGGACACTGGAGCAGGCATTGGATCAGGACTTTTTCCCGGCTGATTACTTCCCGTCGTAAGTCACACGGAACACGCGGCCGCCGTAGTCGTCGGACACCAGCAGCGAGCCGTCGGCCAGTTGGGCCACATCGACCGGGCGGCCGACCACCTCGTCGCCGCGCAGGAAACCGTCGATGAAAGAGGTATCGCTCACCAGCTTGTTGCCGTACAGCGTAAGGAAGCGTACCGTATAGCCGATCTTGGTCGAACGGTTCCACGAGCCATGCTCGGCCACGAAGATGTTGTTGCGGTACGCTTCCGGGAACTGCTTGCCGGTGTAGAAGCTCAGGCCCAGCGGCGCCACATGCGGCCCCAGCTTGGCGACCGGTTCGACAAACTCCTCGCAAGTATGGCCCTTGCCGAATTCCGGGTCTGGCACCACGCCGCCGTGGCAGTAGGGGAAGCCAAAGTGCTGGCCGAACTTGGTCAGCACGTTCAGCTCGCACGATGGCGTGTTGTCGCCCATCTCGTCGCGGCCGTTATCGGTGAACCACAGCTGTTTGGTGGCCGGATGGAAGGCGAAGCCCACCGTGTTGCGCACGCCGCGCGCCACTTCCTCCAACTGGCTGCCATCGGCATTCATGCGGTAGATTTTGGCGCTCTTGGTATCGTCGGTATCGCAGATATTGCACGGCGCGCCGACCGGAATGTACAGCTTGCCATCCGGCGCCGCCTTGATGACTTTCTCGCCGTGCCATTTATCGTTCGGTAGGCTGACTTTCACCACTTCGTACGACGGCTTTTGCGCGTAGCGCTTGTCGATATTGTCGAAGCGGATTACGCGGCCGATTTCACCGACGTACAGGGCGCCGTTCAGCAGCGTCACCCCGATAGGGTTCTCCAGCCCTTCGGCGATGGTCACCACCTCGGCCGACTGCTTGTCCGCACGCGGCACCAACGCATACACCTTGCCGGCCTTGCGCGAACCGACGTAGACGATGCCGCTGTCCGATACCACCATGCTGCGCGCCGTCGCCGCGCCTTCGGCGTAGATGCTGATGTGGAAGCCTTTCGGCAGCTTGAAGCCAGCCAGCAAGTCGCTGGCCGCCGGCCTGGCCGCAGACGGAGCAGTGGCGGGCGCCGCCGCCAGCTTCTTGTCCGCATTGGCGGCGATGTAGCCGGCCAGCAGTTCGATCTGCTGTGCGTTGAGCGCTGGCGACCACGCCGGCATGTTTTTCTCCGGCACACCCTTGCTGATCACCTTGATGAGATTGGCCTTGGTCGGCGCACCGTGCAGCCACGCGTGCTGGCCCAAGGTCGGGCCGACCGCGCCTTCCAGTCTGGTGCCGTGGCAAACTGCGCAATTGGCCTGATACAGTTGTTCGGCCGTCTGGGCCGGCGCCGCCTGCGCGGCAAAGGAAGCGAACGCAATGCCGATGGCGGCGGCTTGCAGAGCGATCTTGTGCATGTCATTCCCCGGATGAGTAATGCCGCCATTGTACAATCTGCTTCCTTGATCAACCCACCATATTGCTTCATGAAGTTTTCACACCGTCTTGCCTTCGCCCTCGCTTTCAGTTCGTTCTCCGCGCACGCCGGCATGGAGGCGCCGACCGAGCCATTCCAGTTGTATGGTAATAGCTACTACGTCGGTCTGGAGGGCATAGGCTCGGTGCTGATTACCTCGCCGAACGGGCATATCCTGATCGATGGCGGCTATGTCGAATCGGCGGCGTCTATCGCCGCCAACATCCGCGCTCTGGGTTTCAAGGTGGAAGACGTCAAGCTGATCCTCAATTCGCATACTCATGGCGACCACGCCGGCGGCATCGCGGAATTGCAGCGCCTGAGCGGCGCGATTGTGGTCGCCAGTCCGGCGTCGGTGGCGGCTTTGCGGAATGGCATGGCGGGCAAGGATGACCCGCAGTTCGCGGATTTGTCGCCGTTCCCGCAGATCGGTGCGGCGCAAGCAGTGGCGGATGGGGAACTGGTGCGGGTCGGCCCGTTGGCGGTGATGGCACTCTACACGCCGGGTCATACCAGTAGCGGCGTCAGCTGGGCGTGGACTTCCTGCCAGCAGGGGCACTGCGCGTCGATGGTGTTTGCCGACAGCCTCAATCCCTATGCCAGCGCGGCTTACCGTTTCAGTGACAACAATGCGGTGGTGCAGGATTTCGGATATAGCTATACGGTGTTCAACCGTCTGCCGTGCGACGTGATGGTGGCGGCACATCCGGGCGCCGCCGAGCTGCGCGATCAGGCCGCACGTGGCGCGCTGATGGGCGATGGCGGTGCCTGCAAACGCTATGCCGCCGCCTCGCGCGCAATGTTGAAGGCCCGCCTGCTCAGCGAACGCGCCTCCGCGCAGTGAGCGCAACGGCCGCGCCGGCGAGCGCGGCCTGTTGCGGGGCGGAGCCTGCTTCAGTCGCCCGTGCCGGTGCGCAGGCGAGGCAGGGCAGGCGCGGCGCTGGCGCTGGCGCTTACGCGGCCGCGCGCTGTGCCTATCGGTGTCACAAGAGCGCTGCCTGCGTGCTGGGCGCCATCCACCGTGAACACGCTGACCAGCCCAGCCAGATGCGATGCTTGGTCTTGCAGCGCGGCCGCCGCTGCGGAGGCTTGCTCCACCAGCGCGGCATTCTGCTGCGTTACGCCATCCATCTCGATAACGGCGCGGTTGATCTGCTCGATGCCGGCTTCCTGCTCGCCGCTGGCCGTGCTGATCTGCTCCATGATCTGGCTGACGTTGTGGATGCTGCGCACCACTTCTTCCATGGTCTTGCCGGCCTCGTCTACCAGCACGCTGCCGCTGTCGATCTTCTCCACCGATTCATTGATGAGCTGCTTGATATCCTTGGCCGCGCTGGCCGAACGCTGCGCCAGCGTGCGCACTTCCTGCGCCACCACCGCGAAGCCGCGGCCCTGTTCGCCGGCGCGCGCCGCTTCCACGGCGGCGTTCAGTGCCAGAATATTGGTCTGGAAGGCGATGCCGTCAATGACGCCGATGATGTCGACGATCTGGCGCGACGACGCGCTGATCGCTTCCATGGTGCTGACCACGCCGCCCACCACCTCGCCGCCGCGCGCGGCCACGCCGGAGGCGTCCGCCGCCAGCTGGTTGGCCTGGCGGGCAAATTCGGTATTCTGCTTGACGGTAGCGGTCAGTTCTTCCATCGACGAGGCGGTTTCTTCCAGCGAGCCGGCCTGCTGTTCGGTACGCGAGGACAAGTCCAGATTGCCGCTGGCGATTTCATCGGACGCTGTGGCCACGGCGTCGGTACCGTGACGCACTTCACTGACGATGGCGGCCAGACGGTCGCGCATGGCGGCGATGCTGTACAGCAGGCTGGAGCGGTCGCCCGGCGCCAGCTGCACATGCACGGTCAGGTCGCCGCCGGCGATGCGGTCGGTGATGCCGGCCGCGTAACCCGGTTCGCCGCCCAGCTGTTTCAGCAGCGAACGGCTGATCAGCCAGCCCAGCAGCACGGCCAGCGCGATCGATGCGCCGCTGAGGATGGTAATCATCCACGCCGAGCCAACGCTGCGGTTGTGGATGGTCTGGCCGATTTCGTCGATCGCCGCCTGCTGGCGCGCGACCAGGGCCGCCATATGGCCCACATACGCCGCGCCGGCCGGAATGAATTCCTGTTCGATGATTTTGTTGGCCAGCTCCATGTCGCCGGCCGCTTTGGCGGCAAAGGCGCGTTTGCGCGCGTCCTGGTAGACCTTGCGCTGGCTGAGCGCGGTGTCCAGCAGCGACCTGGCTTGCGGGTCTTCCAGCATTTCCAGCAGCTGGCGCTGGTTGGCTTCGGCGATCCTGGAATTGACGGCGATGCCGTCTTCAAAGAACTTCTGCGAGGCCGCGTCATTGGTCCGGGCGGCGGCCAGCGCGCGCTGCACATTGGTTTCGACGACGGATTTCCACGTGCTGACCAGGCGTTCGGTCTTGAGGTGGTGGGCCAGCAGGGCGTCGGTGTCGGCGGCGGTCTGGCGGATGCTGGTCCAGCTGGCGGCCGCAACTGCCAGCAGCAACAGTAGCGTCGCGCCAAAGCCTATGGTCAGCCGGTTGCTGACCTTCATATTGGATAATTTCACACAGCCCTCGGAATGGTATTGAAAAGAAATATAAGTTTCCAAAATTTATTCTTGTATTGTAACAAATGCTGTGTGGCAACATAGAAATCTTCAACTGGATTTACAAAGCTGGTATGCCTGGGGTAGGCTGCGTCGCATGTCTACCATTATTGATTTTGACGTGCCGTTCAACGGCAAGGCGCTGAAAGCCGACCACTACGTTGGGCGCGACAGCAATCGGATTTTGTATTTGCATGGCGCCGGCAACAGCACGCGTCGCGGCCACCATCTGCTGCGTGGAGCGCTGCAGCAGCGCGGGCTTGGCAGCGTGTGCTTCGACGCCATCGGCCATGGCGAGACGGGCGGCACGTTTGCGGAATCGTCGGTGGCGAGCCGCACGCGGCAGGCGGAGGCGGTGCTGGCGGCCAGCACGCTGTCGGAACCGCTGGTGGTGTTCGGTTCCAGCATGGGCGCCTACAACGCAATTCGCCTGACGGAACAGCATCGTGTCGATGCGCTGGTGCTGATCGTGCCGGGAGTGTACACGCCGTCGGCGTACGAGGTGCCGTTTGGCCCGGACTTCTCGGCCATCATCCGCCGCGAGCGCAGCTGGGCCGACAGCGATGCGTGGGACATCCTCTCGCGCTTCGAAGGCCGCCTGCTGGTGATCCACGCCGAACATGACGCTACCATCCCGCTGGAGATATCGGAGCGTCTGGTGGACGCCGCGCGCAACGCCAAATCGCGCCGGCTGCATATCGTGAAGGGCGCCGAACACAATCGCTTATGGTCGCTGCTGGCAGAAACGCCGCAGCACTTCGACGCCGCAGTCGATATGGTGACGGCGGCGGTGGATGGCGGAAGGCAGTAGGAGTCGAACTTACGAGGGAGCGGCTGACGCCCCCCACCGGGTTTGAAGCCCGGCCCCATCACCGGATGAGTATGCCTTCCATGTTCATGCTTGATACGACCATGCGGCATTCGGGCGTATCAGGTGGATGTTGCCGACCCGCCGAGTATAGCCGACGCGGTCGAAGAATTCCAATATCTGTATGGCGCGCTTGCGTCCCAGGCCGGTGGCGTCGCGGAACGAGGCGGCATCCACTTCGGGCAGCGCCGCCACGATGCGCGCCAGTTCGTCCAGCTGCTGCGGATGATAGAACAAATCCTTCACCACCTGGTTCAACTCTCCCGTTTTGGAGAGCTTGAGCAGCAGGCGGCGCACTTCGGCTTCCGGCATGTCATGCTTGCGCATCAGGTCGCGCACCCACGGCGGGTCGAAGCCGCCTGCGAGCAGGGAGGCCAGTAGCGGGGCGGCTTGCATCTGTTCCGCGGCGCTGAGTTCCACGCTGTGGCTTGGCAGGTGCAAGCTGCGTCCGCGCTGTTTGATCGCACCATCGGACAGCAGGGTTTCGATCAGCCGGCTCCACAGACGGTCTTCCATGTCGGGCGAAACGATGCGCTTCAGGCGCCAGAGTTCCGGGCCTGCGTCGTCCGGCGCGCGCTCGTGGAAGTCGGCCAATGCGGTGAGGATGCGCGCGTGCAGCGCCTGTACCTCGGCTTGCGCGATCAGCAGCGTGTCGCCGCCTTGCAGTTGGACTTCCATCGTGCCGGCCGGCGCGGCGATCTGCGCTGCCGGCAGTTGCGTTAGCCGCACCAGTGCCGATGCACGCAAACCAAGAGGGGCATGTGCCAGCAGGGCGCCCACGTCGCCATGGCCCTCGCTGCGGCCATGGCCGATGTAGCCGGCCAGCGCGTCGAGCCATGCCACGCGGGGCGGGCTGCGGCGTTTGCGTGCGGGACCGAAGGGATCGAGCACCACGCCGCCGCCGATGGTGGCGGTAGCCTGCGCATTGCGGATCACTAAGCGGTCGCCCGGCACGGCGTGCACCGGCGCGTCCAGTACCAGCTGCACGCGGCCCGTGTGGCCGGGCGCCAGCACTTCATCGTCGAGCATCACCACGTTGGCGGTGTGATGCGCCGCGCCCAGATGGACGTGCACCGGTGACCATGGCTTGAGCGTGAGACCGCAGTCCGGCATCAGCGTCAGTTCCACGTCCATGCGCGGCGAGCATTCCGCCAGCGCCGGCGCCACCACCCACGTGCCGCGCGCGATATCGTCCTTGGCGGCGCCGCTCAGATTCAACGCCAGCCGCTGGCCCGCCCGGCCCGCGTCGGCGTCGCGGTTTTGCGCGTGGATGCTGCGCACGCGCACCTGCTGCCCACCGGGCGCCAGTTGCAACGTGTCGCCCACGCGCACGCTGCCCGCCAGCGCCGTGCCGGTGACGATGGTGCCTTGGCCGGACAGCGTGAACACGCGGTCGACGCCCAGCCGGAACAGCCGGCGTTCGTCGCTGGCTGGCAGCGTGGCCGCCATCTCCGCGAGGTGGCGCAGCAGCGCCCGGACGCCGATGTCGCCATCTTGCGTGGCGTTGGTGCGGAAGATTTGCGCGCCGGCGAAATCGGTCGGCGCGAGCAGGGTGTGGATTTCGCGTTCCAGCTGTTCCAGGCGATTGGCGTCCACGCGGTCTATCTTGGTCAGCGCCACCATGCCGCGCTTTACGCCCAGCAGCCGCAGGATGGCGAGGTGTTCCAGCGTTTGCGGCATGATGCCGTCGTCCGCCGCGATTACCAGCAGTGCGGCATCGATACCGGTGACGCCGGCCGCCATGGTGCGGATGAATTTTTCGTGGCCCGGCACATCGATGACGCCGAGGATGTCGTCGCCCAGCGGCGTGTAGGCGTAGCCCAGCTCAATCGAAATGCCGCGCGCTTTCTCTTCTTTCAGGCGATCGGTATCGACGCCGGTGAGGGCGCGCGTGAGTGTGGTCTTGCCGTGGTCGATGTGCCCTGCGGTGCCGACGATCATGTTGCGAGCAGTGGCAGTTGTTCGACGAAGCGCTGCTGCTGGTGCGCCTGCAGGCAACGCATATCCAGCCACAGGGCGTCTTGCGCCACGCGGCCGATCACCGGCAGCGGCAGGGCGCGCAGGCGTTGTTCCAGCACGCCCAGCGCATTGCTGATGCGGCCGGTGGCTGCGGGGCGCACCACCAGCCCATAGCTTGGCAGTTGGTCGACCGGCAGCGCGCCGCTGCCGATCTGGCTGGCCATCGCTTCGTCGGTCACTTCGTAGTTGGCGCCCAGCGCGGCTTGCAGCGCCGGCAGGATGGCTTGTGCTTGCGCGCGCATCTCGGCCGCAGGGCGGGTCAGCAGCTTGAGGGTGATCAGGCGCTCGGGCAGCAGGTCCGGTGCGCGGTACAGCGCGAGTACCGGCTCCAGCGCGGCCAGCGTCAGTTTGCCGACGCGCAGGGCGCGCTTGAGTGGATTCTTTTTGATTTGCGCGATCAGGTCTTTGCGCCCCACGATGATGCCGCATTGCGGGCCGCCCAGCAGCTTGTCGCCGCTGAAGGTGACCAGGTCGGCGCCGCCCTCGATGGTTTCGCGCACGGTGGTTTCGTGCGGCAGGCCGTATTGTTCAAGATCGACCAGGGTGCCGCTGCCCAGGTCCACCGCCAGCGGGATGTTGTGCTTTTTCGCCAGCGGCGACAG
>Ga0209025_1003397_pt1 | contig 15165 bp, 13 predicted proteins | sample AraplaMF_Col_mLB_FD_184256 | JGI IMG/M metagenome (GOLD analysis project Ga0209025, IMG submission 184256) | Arabidopsis root microbial communities from the University of North Carolina, USA - plate scrape MF_Col_mLB (SPAdes) (version 2) | ecosystem: Host-associated > Plants > Roots > Endosphere... | reverse complement strand
TATGGAGATGAAAATATTATTAATGTACATATAAGAAGGTTGCGCGAAAAAATTGAAGACGATCCATCCAATCCTAAGCATATTAAAACGCTTTGGGGAATCGGCTATAAATTTGAAGGGTAAACATCATGATGATTATATTTCTATTACTGATTATTGTGTTACTCGTAGGAATTATTATTTTTCAGGTGAGAGCAAAAAAGCAACAAGACGCTACGATTCAATACATGCATCAAAAACTACAAATAATCATTGACGAACAATCGAACGAAAAGGTTTTAGTATCGACGGCTAATCAAGAATTACAGCAGTTACTGATTGCGATGAATGCATTGTTAGACCACAATCAAAAAGTGTTGGTAACGCATCGAAAAATGGAAAGTTCCATGAAAAAGATGTTGGCCAATATTTCACATGATCTAAAAACACCTTTAACAGTTGTACTAGGTTATACGGAAATGCTGCAGCTTAATCAGACACTTAGTGATGAGGAGCGGCAACGGTTACTCACTGGTGTTCATTCGAAAACATTGGAAGTATTAAAAATCATCCATACATTTTTTGATCTGGCAAAATTGGAGGCTGGAGATACAGATTATCCATTGACGAAAATTAATGTAAGTGAAATTTGCCGGAAAAATATTTTATCATTTTACGATATGGTCACCTCTATGGGACTAGAGATTGATATAGAGATACCAGAGATAGCCGTGTATGCACTTGGCAATGAAGAAGCGTTAGATAGGGTTCTGAATAATTTACTGTCAAATGCGATTGCCTATGGGGCGTCAGGAAACATTATTGGACTCACAGTAAGAACTGATGATACGAATATTTGTATTGATGTATGGGATCGTGGTAAAGGGATTGACGAATATCATATCGATAATGTTTTTGAAAGAATGTATACGCTTGAGGATTCTAGAAATAAATCCTTCCAAGGGAGTGGACTTGGCTTAACGATTACAAAACGTCTTGTAGAATTAATGGATGGCTCCATCCAGCTTTCCAGTATTCCATATGAGAAGACCATTTTTACGATTTCTTTAAAACGAATGATGTATTGAACATCCGTGCTTGTAGAGCATTTAAAATGCTTTGCAGGCTTTTCTTCTGCGCTTAAGAAATTTGTAAGAATCCATTAATAAATTAGAGAGTTTCATTTTTTATAATAAGGATAGTTAAATGTAAGGGAGAGATTTACATGACATATATTGTGAAGACAAATCAGCTTACGAAAGTGTTTGAGGGGAAAGAAGTCGTTTCTGCTGTTACTATGCATGTGAAAAAAGGAGAGATCTACGGTTTTTTAGGTCCTAATGGTGCCGGAAAAACGACAGTCATGAAAATGCTGACAAACCTTACGAAGCCAACGAGTGGAGATATTGAAATCTTTGGTGAGAAATTAAATGACCGCTCATACGAAGTGCTGAAAAGGATGGGGACGATTATTGAATACCCAATTTTTTATGAAAATTTAACGGCAAAGGAAACTTTAGAATTACATTGCGAATATATGGGCTATTATGACAAGAAAGAAATTACGCATGTTCTAGATTTGGTAAAACTAACAAACACCGAAAATAAACGTGTAAAAGACTTTTCCCTTGGAATGAAACAACGCTTGGGTATTGCACGTGCAATTATTACGAAGCCGGAACTACTTATTTTAGATGAACCGATTAATGGGCTAGATCCAGTCGGCATTAAAGAGCTTCGAGAGTTATTCAAGATGCTTTGTAAAGAGTATGGCATTACTATTATGATTTCTAGCCACATTTTGGGTGAAATTGAACAGTTGGCAGATACAGTTGGAGTTATTAAGGATGGGAGATTAATGAAGGAAGTATCTATGGACGCTGTCAATCGTAGTCAGTCAAATTATATAGAATTGATTGTTAATGATGGTAAAAAGGCTGCCTTTATTTTAGAAAGTAAACTGAATATTACTAATTTCAAACTAGTGGATGACAATTGTATTCGAATTTATGAAATGACAGCTTCGCAAAAGGTGCTATCTAAAACATTGATTGAGCATGATATTGAAATTGAGGGCATTAGCAAAAAAACAAGCTCATTAGAGGATTATTTCTTGAAGTTAATCAATGGAGGTGTCACTAGTGCTTAATTTAATGCGTTTAGAAATGAAAAAATATCATATTGGTTCATATATAAAACGAGCTGTCTTCGCAAATTTTGTAATACTAGCTGTTATTTTTATGCTTATATTTATCACTAAAGTAGAAGGAGATGTAGATTTTAGAACTTATCAGACGGCATTAGGCATAATAGATTCATTTGTAAGAGCAGTATTTATTATTTTTGCTAGTGTGTTAATCGCCAAGTTTATTATTGGAGAATTTAAATATAAAACGATCACTGTAGCCTTTATGTACCCGATCAATAGAAAAAAACTAATTGCTTCAAAGTTAGCTATAGTTGTTCTTTTTACCTTTAGTGCAATTATTTTATCGACTCTTTTTATAACAGCGATTTTTTGTGCTGTTAGTGAGAGTTTTCAATTGCTCCCAGATACATTATCGGTATCTCTCATCATACAACGAATTCCCGCTGTGATCATGAATGCAGTTTCTGCATCATGCATCGCATTAATACCATTGTATTTCGGTATGAGAAAATACTCCATTCCGGCAACGATTGTATCATCTATATTAATTGTATCGGTCGTATCATCAAATTCGGGTAACTTCACCTTATATGATATTATTTTTATACCTATCACTTTAGCGATTATCGGTATAAGCGTGGCCTACTTATCATTTAGGAACATTGAGAAGATAGATATTTAAGGGTGAAAAATATCTCATTGTAGTAGGGGTGACAATTGCTAAAACTTATGACATATAAATAGTTGATCTTCGTTACGACTGGGCGACTCCTTTGGGATCATCAATAGGGGAACGAAGGCTAAAAGCATCACGTCCTGTGATAATGCCTTCGTGACCAACATTCTGTGGCTGCCGCTACGTTACACTGTGCGAAAGCGTAGCGGCAGCGGCAAAGCGCCTAGTCGGAACGGAAATCAACCACACGTTATGGAGTAAGCCTCTTACATGTAGAAATGCCAGACACAAAACCAGATTTAAGGTCTTTGTGTCTGGCATTTTTTAACCAAGTATTGTTTGCCATAATAAATAAACATTTAAAGTAACTACAATCACAACGACAATCCATCCTAATATAGTTGTAATACGATGGTTGACTAGGCTTCCCATGATGTCACGCTTACTTGTAAACAGTACAAGCGGTACAAGAGCAAATGCGATACCAAAGGATAGAATAACCTGACTTAGGACAAGCGCATAAGTCGCGTTCACACCGGATGCAATGATGACCAGAGGTGGTAACATTGTAACAGCGCGGCGTAAATAGAGCGGTATTTTTCTTCTAATAAAGCCTTGCATCACAACGTCACCTGCAAGTGTACCAACTGAAGAACTAGCAAGACCTGCAATGAGAAGGCCAAGGCCAAAGGACACTGCCGCCATCGGACCAAGCGCCTCTTTTAATCCGTTATAAGCGATATCTAAATCTTCAACTACTACGCCTTGTGTATGGAATACTGCTGCAGCAATAACAAGCATACTCATATTGATGGCACCGGCAATAATCATCGCGATGATAATATCAATAAACTCAAAACGGAAAATCCGTTTCTTCTCTTTATCATTTCGGCCAACGATGCGATTTTGGGTTAATGAAGAATGCAAGTAAATAGCGTGTGGCATGACAGTTGCCCCTAAAATACCTGTTGCGAGTAAAATAGAATCTACTCCTTCAAAGCGCGGTGTGAACATGCCCATTGTTACTTCGCCCCAATTTGGCTGTGCTAAAAATGTTTGGAATGCAAATGCTAATACGACGATAAGCACCATGCCAGAAATGCCTGCTTCAAATGCTCTAAAGCCTCTGCGCTGCAATTCTAAAATAGCAAATGAACCAACTGCTGTAATAAGCGCTGCAGGCAACATTGGAATATTGAATAACAAGTATAGCCCTAATGCAGCACCAATAAATTCTGCAAGGTCTGTTGCAATAATGACCAATTCAGCCTGGATCCATAAAAAGATAGACGTTTTTTTAGAAAAATGTTCACGTGCTACTTCGGGTAAATTTTTACCTGTCGCAATACCAAGCTTTGCCGACAAGGATTGAATTAACACTGCCATTAAATTAGAAAAAGCGATTACCCAAAGCAATAAATAGCCATATTGTGAACCTGCTGTAATATTTGTTGCGAAGTTGCCTGGATCAATATAGGCAACCGCAGCGATGAAGGCTGGACCAAGAAACGGTAAGATTCGTCGCCAACCTGTAATATCTCCATCTAAAACTGCCTCAGCAGAGGATTTTGTCATTCGTTTGTAAACCATGTTGTTCCCTCATTTCAAAAAGTATCATTAATGAAATAAAGTTTCCTAGAGGAAAACGATATATTACTATTCTATAGCTTTAGGAAAAAAATGTGAAGATTTTTGCCCATTATTATTTTTTGCTCAGTAATGTAGTTAAAGTATGCACAAATTAAATATGTAGTATTAAAAAAATGTGTCACTCGACATGGTTTAGGATGTGAATTTTTAAACTTGGAAGATTGCTGTGCTGAGATCGTGTTTGTTGTCGAGCTTAATTTATTGTTCCTCTCATCATTTTCTAATTAGACTTCCACCCTTAGTATCGTTTACGATGAAAAGAAAATGATGAGGACTGATTCGACATGACCAATCGAATTTTAATAATAGAGGATGAAGAGAATATCGCAAGAGTTCTACAGTTAGAGCTTCAATTTGAGGGTTATAAAGCTGATATGGCACATACAGGGACAGATGGTTTGCTTAAATATCGTGAGCAGCAATGGGATTTAATCTTACTGGATGTGATGCTACCCGAGATGAGCGGGATTGATGTACTAAAACGTATTCGTGCAACAGAATCACAGACGCCTGTAATTATGCTAACTGCAAAGAGTGAAGTGGAAGATAAGGTAAAGGGTCTGGATCTTGGAGCAAATGATTATATAACGAAGCCGTTTGATATTGAAGAATTACTTGCCCGCATTCGGACTGCTTTAAGATTCTCCCAAAAAGGAAATCTACAACATGCCCAGCCAACATTCGGACGATTGTCCATTAATGAACAGACACGCGAGGTAATTTATTATGGAAAAGAACTTCAATTGACACCCCGTGAATATGATTTGCTTTTATATTTACTAAAGCATCCAAAGCAAGTACTGGCTAGGGAGCAAATTTTAGAGGCTGTATGGGGTTATGACTATTACGGAGATACGAATGTTGTGGATGTTTATATTCGCTATGTACGACAAAAGCTTGAAGCGGCTAACGATACACCAATTATCCAAACGGTGCGTGGGGTAGGGTATGTGCTAAAGGAGCACAAACATGAAACTTAAAACAAAAATTCATCTGCTAACCACATTATTAATGCTCGTTTTATTAGTAGCTACGAATAGTGGTATTTACTTTTTGTATGAGAAGTTTGCTTATAATACCGAATATAAACAGCTCCAAGCAAGAGCAAATGAACTAAGCTCGACATTAAGTCAGTTAAACGAGCAAACCGACTTACAGCAAGTCTTAAGAGCTTATATGCCAACAGATGGCGCAGTCTATATTAATGATGGACAGAACTTAAAAATGAAAGTTCAGGCTACGCTAGAGATGCCTGATGTTCCGTACATTACCTTTACGATGCCGGCAATTTGGATGGACGGAAACGTTGTGCAAATAAAATTACAACAGTCAATGGAAGAAGTGGCGAGCACATTAGGTTTGCTAAAAGCGATATTGATGGTCGTATCAATCGTTGCGACAATTCCTATATTTTTAGCTAGTTTAGCGCTCGGTCGCCTTATTTTATTGCCACTCAATCGGTTAAATGAAACGATGCTTAAAAGTGCTACGACGGGTAAGTATGAAAAAATTGAAATACCGGATAAGGGTGGGGACGAGTTATCAAACATTCATCGTACTTTTAACATGATGATGGAGAAGCTTGAAGAGCATTATCAAAAGCAACAGCAATTTGTATCGAATGCTTCCCATGAATTAAAAACGCCCATTACTGTAATTGAAAGCTATGCAAAATTGCTAGTACGTAGAGGCTTTGAAAATAAAGAGGTAGCACAGGAATCGCTACAAGCCATTGTGAATGAATCAGCGCGTATGCATGAAATGGTGTTGCAATTGCTTGAGTTAGCCAAAAATAACGAGCATTTTGAAGTACATTGCATGCAGATAGAGCTTGCCCCCTTTTTAAAGAAGATTGCTTTACAAATGCAACATGCCTATCATCGCTCATTCGTTGTTGATACTAAACTGCCAAATATTATTTATAGTGATGAAAAAATGTTGAAGCAACTGCTGTTCATTTTACTTGATAATGCCCGTAAATATAGTGAGGATGAAGTCCTCATACATGCTAAAGAAACTACCGATTATGTTCTTATTACGATTCAAGATTTTGGAGCGGGGATCCCAAATGAGCACATTTCCCATTTATTTGAACGTTTTTATCGTGTGAATGAGGACCGTAATCGTAAAACTGGAGGGTCTGGCTTAGGGTTGGCTATTGCCCATGAGCTTGCAGGGCAATTGGGCATTACAATCGAAGTTGAAAGTACACTTGGTGAGGGCTCAAGCTTTACATTACGAGTACCAAAGGAGGGGCAACAATGAAAAAATGGCTATTGATAATTGTTGCCATCATCATTCTTTGTAGTGTAACACTATGGTATGCTCAAAACCGCTTTTTTCATGCCGAGCCTCTAAGTGAAGCAGAAGCAATTGACCATATTGAAACAATCTACAACGGTCATGTAACAAAGGTTAAAAAGCAAGGAAATGAGTATGAAATGATATTTACGCGAGATAGAGCCACTTACACAGCGATACTAGATCCTACCACTCAACAAATTAAAACGTTGAAACTGATGGAGGGAGAAAGTAAATTATTGTTAACAGAATCGCAAATACGTCAATTTTTAAAAAAAGAATATGGTCGTGTAGAAAGTGTTAAGTTAACAGATCATGTTTACACCGTCAGGGTTGAAAAAGAGGATGAGCAAAAAGAGTTGGCCCTCGATGCTTTTACAGGTGAGTTGATATCTAAAAAAAATGTCCAACCAATTGAGCGACCTGAAGTAGAAAACTTTATTTCTGAATCGCAAGCAATAAAGATTGCCCTCCAACAACTAAATGGAGAAGTGGATTCAGTTGATTATGAGGAAACTGCGGATGGTGGCTACTATTTAGTTGAAGTTGAGACGAAAGATGACGAAGCTGTTTTTCAAATACATGCTGTTTCTGGAAAGGTTATGTCCGTTACTTGGGATGATGATCATTAAGTCCTTCTCATGAAATTCTAATGTTTCTCTTATTGTCCTTTCATCTTTGCTTGATAAGCTAAGAATAGTTAAAGCGAAACTTCGTTCAGAGGGGCTTTCTTCATCTCCGAAGGATAAGGGGGAACACAAGATTAAACCATTACACCCTGGTGCTGCTTGTGTGACCAACATCTGTTGCTCTGAACCAACCGAACATTTACTAAGCAGTTGCAATGTTACACTCCTTTGCTTGGAGAGTAGCTCTTACTGTCAGTGATGTGCGGGAAAAAACAAAGGAGAGATGGACATATGAACATGAAAAAAATGGTTTTTATCCCAGCGTTAGTCGCCGCACTTGGTGTTGGAGCTGTTATTGGCTCAACAACATTATTAACAGGTAATGCTCAAGAAAAAAAGATAGTAACAATGCAGGAAATTGAGAAAAAGGCGTTAGCGGTTGTCGATGGAACGGTTGCTGATATTGAGTTAGACCAAAATCGTTATCGTTCTGTCTATGAGGTGGAAGTTTATACAGATACAGAAGAATATGACATGAAATTTGATGCCTATACAGGGAAGCTGCTAAAGCAAAAGAAGGAACGTCGAGATGACGATGATCTGGATGTTCATGTGACTGCCGCCACTCTAACAACTAAAATCACAAAAGAGCAGGCTATTGAAAAGGCATTAACGAAAGCAAATGGCACAGTGACTAAAATTAAGCTTGATGATGGTATTTATGAAATCGAAATTAAAAATGGTCAGTATGAATACGAAGTTGATGTTGATTCATCTACAGGAGAAATTGTAAGCTTCGAACAAGATATGGAAGACTAATATGCTAAAGCTATCTTAAAAGTAGAGGAATACTTTTAAGATGGCTTTTTATTTTATCGATAGTATGAGCGGCACAATGTAGGTAATTAAACTATCGATATGTCTATGCTTTTACCACCTGACAATGAAATATTTTCTTCTTTACTTTTTTTAATTACAGGCGTAATATGACATCATTATAAAAGTTTCAAATTTCTAAATCGCTGAAGCAATTAGACGCGGGGGAACCAATTTTTATGGATTATATAAGTAATCCTTGGGGTGAATCTCTTCATTTTTGAAGGGTAGGGCTACTCAGGCCCGAATCCGACAGCTAACCTCGTAAGCGTTAAGAGCAGAAAAGTGGAGCTTGGCAGACGAATGAGCGTCTACAAGTCTTATTTAGTGATGACTTGTAGGCTTTTTTTGTCTTCATTCTAAAAATGAAACAAGGCCCCAGTGAACGGCACAAAACCGATTATGCTAACGTGTAATCGATTTAGAAATGCGAAACACATTCTATGAAACTAGAAGGTGTTGAATATGAAATCTTCATTAAAGCGTTATATTATCGGTAAACCATTGAGATCTGAAGCGTTAGGGGAACAAAAGCTTAGTAAAACAAAAGCACTAGCCATACTATCGTCTGATGCGTTGTCATCAGTTGCGTATGGACCTGAGCAAATTTTAATTGTACTTATGGCAGTAAGTACTGTTGCCTTTTGGTACTCTCTACCGATTGCTGCTGGGGTAGTTGTGTTACTGACAGCACTTATTTTCTCGTATCGTCAGGTTATTTTCGCGTATCCACATGGTGGTGGAGCTTATGTAGTTTCTCGGGAAAATTTAGGTGTTAATGCTGGTCTAGTTGCTGGTGGGTCATTACTTGTCGATTATATTTTAACAGTTGCGGTAAGTGTATCGGCTGGAACGGATGCCATTACTTCGGCTTTTCCAAGTTTGCATCCCTATAATGTGATAATCGCTGTGTTTTTTGTTATATGTTTAACGCTTTTAAACCTACGTGGTGTCACAGAATCTGCATCCATTTTAGCGTATCCCGTTTATTTGTTTGTAGTAGTGATGCTGGTGTTAATCGGAGTAGGGATTTATAACGTAATGACAGGGCAAGTTCCAGCAGAGTTGCATCCAAAAGTTGGTACACCAGTTGCGGGTATCAGTCTATTTATATTATTAAAGGCATTTGCATCTGGAAGTTCAGCTTTGACTGGTGTTGAAGCAATCTCAAATGCTATTCCTAATTTTAGAGACCCAGCGCCGAAAAATGCGTCTAAAACATTATTAGCTATGGGTGGTATTTTAGCGGTTCTATTTATTGGTATCGTGAGCTTAGCTTATTTTTATGGAATTGCTCCCAATGCGAAAGAAACGGTTGTTTCGCAAATTGCCGAGGCAAGTGTAGGTCGTCATATCTTTTATTATATAGTACAAGGAACGACAGCAATGATATTAGTACTTGCTGCAAATACAGGTTATTCAGCGTTTCCTTTATTAGCTGTCAATTTATCGAAGGACGGTTTTATCCCAAGAATATTCCAGATTCGTGGGGATCGACTTGGTTATTCAAACGGCATCATAATGCTTGGTTTAGCGGCCATTGTTTTAATCATTTTATTTGATGGTACAACAGAGCATTTGATTCCACTTTATGCAGTTGGTGTATTTATTCCGTTTACTTTAGCGCAGGCTGGAATGATGCGAAAATGGTGGCGTGAAAAGCCAAAAGGTTGGGTGGCTAAATTTTCAATCAATACGATTGGAGCGGTCATTTCCTTCGTTGTAGCGATGATGTTTTTTGTGACAAAATTGCCTCAAGTATGGCCAGTGTTTATCTTTTTACCAATAATTATTTGGACGTTTCACCGGATTAAGCAGCATTACCAAACAGTTGGTGAACAACTAAGATTAGATCATGAGGAATTACCGAATGTAGAGGGGAATGTCTTCATTGTACCTGTCGCTGGTATTACGAAAGTAGTTGAAAACACATTGCATTACGTGCAGTCATTAAATGTTGATAAAGTTATTGCCTTTTATGTAGCCTTCGATCAAGCGGATGCAAAAGCGTTTGAAGAGAAGTGGAAGGCTTGGCAGCCAAATGTACGGCTTGTCACATACTATTCACCATATCGAAGTATTACGCAGCCGTTAATGAAATTTATTGATAAAGTTGAACATCAATGTGCGAAAACAGGCCATCAAGTAACAGTTATCATTCCACAGTTTTTACCGAAAAAAGGATGGCATCATATGTTACACAATCAATCGAGTCTATTAATTCGCACGTCGCTGTTATTTCACAAAAATATCGTTATTATGACTGTGCCCTTCCATTTATCAAAATAATGACTAGCAAGCTCGAAAATTGTCTGATATAATCATTACGTTGATTGTAAAACACGAACGTTTGCAATTGAAAGTTAGTAAAATAATAGTAAATTCCGAAAAAACAGACTTTATTCAGTGTAAGATACAAGCACATACCGAATAAAGTGCCATTTTTGGAAATAATGCCAAGGCATAATTGAATAATATTTCACTCATATAATAGCGAGAATATGGCTCGCAAGTCTCTACCGATTTTCCGTAAAAAAATCGACTATGGGTAGCAATGCTTTAGAAGACTTTATATAAGATGTTTTCTATTCGTTTCGACGTTTTTACGCTGAATGCTTGCTCCACTCGTAGATGACTGGAATCAAAGTATTCAGCGTTTTTTGTTATTTGGAATGAGTATTTCTTCTATAATAACGCCTTTGTGACAATGGCATCATGTTACTGACGCTGCGTTAGCACGGCGCTTTCGGTTATTTGCTCTTAAAAATTTATTACTATAAGAAAGAAGGCTATAAAGGAAATGAAGTTATTACACGACAAAATTGTGCAAGAAGGTAAAGTTCTATCTTCATCTGTATTAAAAGTAGACTCGTTTTTAAACCACCAAATTGACCCAATGCTTATGAAAGAAATTGGTCATGAGTTTGCTACTCGATTCTCTGATCAAGTGATTACAAAAATATTAACGATCGAATCTTCAGGTATCGCACCATCTGTTATGCTAGGGCTTGAAATCGGTGCTCCTGTAGTGTTTGCACGTAAACGTAAATCATTAACACTATCTGATAATCTTTATAATTCAAAAGTACATTCTTTCACAAAAAATGAAACAAATGATATTTCAGTATCACGTAGTTTCTTAAATGAAGATGATAACATTCTAATTGTTGACGATTTCTTAGCTAATGGCGAAGCTGTTAAAGGTTTGCTTGATATCGCAGCACAAGCTGGTGCAAATGTTGTGGGCGTAGGTATTGTTATTGAAAAAGGCTTCCAAGACGGTGGGAAATTATTACGCCAGCAAGGGGTTCGCGTGGAATCATTAGCAATTGTAGATTCTCTTGAGGATGGCAAAGTAACATTTGCTCCGGAGGCTAATGCGTAATGAATACCGTTAAATCGACGACGCTAGCTATTCAACATTTACTTGCGATGTATGCAGGTGCCATTTTAGTGCCACTGATTATCGGTGGGGCAATTGGCTTTGATTCAACACAAATGACGTATTTAGTAGCGATTGACATTATGATGTGTGGGGTCGCAACGCTTTTACAAGTGTATTCAGGTAAATTTATCGGTATTGGTTTGCCGGTAGTACTAGGCTGTACATTTACAGCGGTTAGTCCGATTATTGCAATTGGTACTAATCCTGAACAAGGTATTACTGATATTTATGGATCTATTATTGCATCAGGTGTAATCATTATGATTATTGCAGGCTTTTTTGGTAAGTTAGTAAAGTTCTTCCCGCCAGTTGTTACAGGCTCGGTCGTGTCGATTATCGGTATCTCTTTATTACCAGTAGCTTTAAATAATATGGCAGGTGGACAAGGTGCAGAAGATTTTGCATCGGGTTCGAATGTAACTCTAGCGTTTATTACATTAGTCATTATTTTAGTCGTTTATCGTTTTTCTACGGGCTTCATTCGTGCAATCTCCATTTTAGTTGGATTAGTTGCGGGGACAATCCTAGGCGTATTTATGGATATGGTTGATTTTAGCCCAGTTTCAGATGCTGACGTATTACACATGGTGCAGCCATTTTACTTCGGGATGCCAACATTTAATGCATCTGCGATTATTACAATGACACTTGTCGGAATGGTTTCCTTAGTAGAATCAACAGGAGTTTATTTTGCGCTAAGTGATATTTGTAAGAAAAAATTAGATTCAAAAGATTTAGCACGTGGGTATCGTTCAGAAGGTTTTGCTTCTGTAATCGGCGGTATTTTCAACGCTTTCCCATATACAACATTCTCACAAAACGTGGGACTTACACGTATGTCAGGCGTCAAAGATCGTAAAGTCATTTACATCACAGGTGGTTTACTAGTAGCACTTGGTTTCCTACCAAAAATCGCAGCACTAACAACGATCATTCCAACACCAGTACTTGGTGCGGCAATGCTAGCGATGTTCGGTATGGTTATTACGCAAGGTATGGGCATGCTAGTGCCTGTTATGAATGAATCAGCGGAAAATGCCATGATTGCTGCGATTGCAGTCAGCCTAGGTGTAGGTGTATCGGTTGTTCCGGGGATTTTTGATGCACTACCAGAAAGCGTTTCTCTGTTAACATCTAACGGTATCGTTTGTGGTTCTGTCACGGCGATTATCCTTAATATTTTATTCAACATGATTGGGCCAAAGCATAAGGAAGACCCGATGCATGGGGAAGCTTAAAGGATTTATAAAATCAAAATGTCTTCTACTTCTTATAGTAGAGGGCATTTTTTTATGCAGAAAAAAAGTGCGAAATGAGGGAAGACATAAATAATAACAAGTGTTGATAAACAAAACTATACAGATTCTTGAAGGTTGAGGGTCCAACGAAACAGGCGTTTGACACTTTTTTGTTTGCTTCTATGGTGTTCCAACCGTGCAAGTAAAACCAGCTATCATAACGAAATCGTTAATACTGCTAACTTGGAGCGATTTTTTTCTATTTATGACACACAAAATATTTATGTTCATTCAGATAACAATCGACTTTTTCAATAGAAAAGTAGACTCGTAAACGAGGATAAACCTTTTATTTTTAAGGTAGTTGTCAATGGGCCACCATGATTTAAACCAATAGTTTCTACTATTTTTAAGGGCATTGTCGCTTTGTTAATAAAACTATCATGTAATTTCATTCCTAAACGTTCGTCGTGATAGAGTCCAAGGCAAGCGTGTTTTACGAACAGTAATCTTCGATGTTGAATCAAAGGCTAATAAAGTTTTTACCTGTTCTATTGACGACAATCTGCACGATTCAGCTCTCCGACAATCACTCCCCAAAAACGTACGAATGCCATAATCGAGTGCCTTAAAATGTTTAGACAGCGATGAATGATTCATTGAAAAAAGATAGTTACTTGGACCCGCGCCAGCTTTTGTCGTAAGCTTATTTGTCCCTTGTGTTTACTAGAAGAGTTTTCATGCAATGTTTGAGTCCTGCTGGTTTGGTTAGTTGGGGTGAATGTATAATGTACTAGTTATTCTGTTAATGACAAATGAGTCTGCATCTATTTACGCAACGAAAGAAGCATAGGGATTTCAATATAATATAACATTATATAATATAATTACCAAATAAATATATATAAAATAAATATTGTAAACTATATTTATTTTATTGAAATATAAAATTATTTGGTATAATATACATATAAAGGAAGGTGATAAAAATGAAAAATGAGAAATTAGTAGAAATGTTGCGTAACCCTCAGTTACGTAATAACATTGAATTTGTCCACCCATCAGGTGAAAGTGAAGTTAACTTTATCTTTGATGAAGTGGATATTGATGCTGAAACGTATACGCCTACAACTATTACTTACAGTTCCGTTCCATGTAGTGAAATAGCAGCTACAATTATTCTTACTTAAGAAAAAGGTGGAGGAAGCCCTCCCTTTTTTAAAAGATCATCGGTGTATACAATTAGTTTCATTACTAAAAGGAGTTCAACTTTATTTCGTAAATTTTACATTGATATAATTTTCGGAATAAATAATCAATGTAAAAAATATTGAAATATGTATTTTTTTGTAATAACATACTATACATGGAGGTGAAAGAAATGAAAAATACAGAATTAGTTGCAATGTTACGTAATCCTCAATTACGTAATAATACTGACTTTATCCACCCATCAGGCGAAAGTGAAGTTAACTTTAGTTTTGAAGAAGTAGAAATTGATGCAGAAACTTGGACAATTACTACTAGTTCAGCTGTATGTGGTGATGTACTTGCTACAGTTGTTATTACTGTTACTACGTAATCTAATAAAGAGGAGAATAGCTCCTCTTTATTTTTAGTTTTAAGGAGGATTTCGGTATGGAATTGACTCAATTTGAAAATCAATTATATAAAGGTGAATATTTCGAATTACTAGAATATATACTCGATAGTTATGATTTTTCACGAACTAATGAAATAGATAATATTTCTGATTTTTTAAATCCTTTTATAGATTTTGCAACAAATTTTTTACCAGAAGTAAAAATGAATTACTCTTCTATAAAAGAAAATTACCAATTAAAGCTGGCAGAAGAATTATTAAATATTACAGTAAAATCACTAGTGTTAGAAATTCAAATAAAAAAATTAGAGTGTATTACCAATGAAAGTGATCCTCAAAAAAGACTTAAGATATTTTTATATGAATTATTAAAGGATAAAAATAGTTATATAGAATTTTTTAAGATCTATAATCAATTATTAGTCATTCTTTTAAAAAGAATTTTTTATTTTGCGAAAAATTTCAGAGAAATACTGGATAGATTTAATAATGATTTAGATTTATTAAAAAATAGTTTTGATTTAAAAGATACCGCGTTATTAGCTATTAATTTATCATTAGGCGATTCTCATAATAATGGTTTAGTTGTATCAGAAATAGTTTTTAGAGATAAATCGAT
>Ga0209025_1003395_pt1 | contig 15171 bp, 14 predicted proteins | sample AraplaMF_Col_mLB_FD_184256 | JGI IMG/M metagenome (GOLD analysis project Ga0209025, IMG submission 184256) | Arabidopsis root microbial communities from the University of North Carolina, USA - plate scrape MF_Col_mLB (SPAdes) (version 2) | ecosystem: Host-associated > Plants > Roots > Endosphere... | reverse complement strand
GCATGCCGGGATAGAGTTGGACATTCGGGCTTTCAGCCATCTCCTTTGGATCGACATCGACCGTCACCGAATAATACGGCACTTGGCTCCGTTCATCGGTCAGCCGGTCCGCCGATATGCGGGCGACCTTCCCGTGAATGATGGGAAGCGTCTTCTGCTTGTACGACGTGAAATGCACTTCAGCGTCCATGTCAGGTTTCACGTCGGCGATATCCTCGACCCTGATCCTGGCCTCGACGGTCAAAGGCGAGTTGTCGGGAACGATCTCAAGCAGTGTCTCGCCGGGCCGAACCACCTGCCCTTCGTTGAAGAACTTGAGGTCGACCACGGTTCCGTCGGCGGGAGAGCGAATCTCCGCGTGTTCCAGCGTCGCACGCGAGGCCTCCAGGCGGGGCGTGATCTCGGCAAGGCGTGTGCGGACATCCCGCACCTCTTTCGCGATGTCGCCCTGGCGCTCGCTGGAGAGGTTCTCGATCTGGGCCTTCACCTCGGCGATGGATTGGCGCGTCACTTCGGCTGACGTCAGTTGCGCGTCCAGATCGCCACGAATCCCGCTTTCGGCCCGCTCGAGCTCGTTGAGACGAGTCCTTGTCGCGATACCCTTCTTGACGAGGCGCTCCTGTATCTCGCTGTCGGTCGCATAGCTTTGCAGGCGCTCGTTGAGGGCGCGTTTCTGCGCCTCGACGCCGTCGAGCTGCATCTGGAACTGGAGCATCTTCTTCGTCAGTACCTCGCGTTCGCCCGCGAGCGCCGAGCGCCTGACGCTGAACTCGTTGACCTGCTCCTGGAGGATGTCGGCCACGGCCGAGTTCCTCGATCCGGAAAGGCTGGCAGGCAGAACCAACGTGTCCGCGTTCGTCGCCTCCGCGACAAGCCGCGCCTCCACGGCGAGATACTGGATCTGCTGCTTTTCGAGTATCTCGACCTGCGCTCCCGCCTGCGTGTCGTCGAACTCCACGAGCAAGTCCCCTTGGCGGACGTGGCTTCCCTCACGGATCCCGAGCCGCCGGATGGTGCCGCCCTCGAGATGCTGGATGCTCTTGCGATTGCCTTGAACCTTGACCAACCCGTCGCCCATGACGGCGGCATTCAATGGCGCAAGCGCTGCCCACGTGCCGAGGCATCCGAAGAAGCCAAGGATGACGAACCAGCCGATCCGGGCCACTGGCCGGAAATCGTCGTCAGGTCTGGCGGTTTTCGGCTGTGGAGCGGCCCGCATTGCGGAGGGGGTGAGAGCTGCACCAGTCATTCGGCACCCCTCAACGGCAGTGCCGGCTGGCTGGCGTGGATCACCTTGATGTTCGGTCTGGAATTCGCCTGCGGGCTGAGGAAGCGCCGCATAAGCTCCTCCCGCTCTCCGAACGCCTCGACGAGGCCATCCTTCACCACCAATAGCTTGTCGACCGCGGAGACCGTCGCGCTTCTGTGAGAGATGACAACGACGGTGCGGCCGTGATCCTTGAGGCGTAGCATGCATTCCTTCAGCGCCAGATCGCCGGCGGTATCCAGGTTCGAGCTCGGTTCGTCGAGGATTACGAGGTTCGGCAATCCGTACACCGCGCGTGCCAGTCCGATGCGCTGCCGGGTGCCGCCTGACAGTGTGGCTCCGGCGGGGCCGACGCGGGTATCGTAGCCCTGCGGGAGTTGCAGGATTAGTTCGTGCACACCTGCCATCATGGCGGCTTCGACGATCAAACGGTCGTCGCCAGCCTCGAAGCGACAGATATTCGCCGCGACCGTGTCAGGAAAAAGTTCGATGTCCTGCGGCATATAGCCGAGATAGCGTCCGAGCTGCGATTTCGGCCATTGGGCGATATTGGCTCCGTCCAGCCGGACAAAGCCGGCGGTGGGTGGCATTGCGCCGATGAGGAGACGTGCCAGCGTCGATTTCCCCGCCCCGGACGGGCCGATCACGCCGAGCGACTCGCCGGCGTCCACCCGGAAAGACAGTCCTTTGAGGATTGGCTTCTGGCCGCCCGCGGCAAACACTGCGTTTTCGACGCTCAACGCACCACTGGGCCGCGGCAGCGACATTCCCTGCCGTTCAGGCGGGACGGCCGCCAGCAGTCGGTCGATCCGGGCGTAGGCGTCGCGGGCGGAGACGAAGCTGCGCCAGTGAGCCACGACCTGTTCGATCGGCTGGAGCGCGCGCCCGAGCAGCATGGAGCCTGCAAACATGATGCCTGCCGTCGACAGTCGCTCTATGACGAGGAAGGCACCCAGTCCAAGCACGAGTGACTGCATCGACATCCTGACGAATTTGATGATCCCGCTGATGAAGCCACCCCGATCGCCTGCCTTCAATTGACCATGCAGCATGAGGTTGCGGTCGTCGGACCAGCGGACGATGAGATTGCGGGCCATCCCCATGGCGTTGACGGTTTCGGCGTTGCGCAAGCTCATGTCGGTGAACGCGTAGTTCCGGTTCGAGGCATCGCCTGCTTCACTGAGGGACTTGCGGAGGACCAACTCGTTGACGAGCGCCAATGAGCCTATCACCACCCCTCCGCAAAGCGCGAACACGCCAAGCAGCGGATGAAGGAGGAACAGGACGAAGAAGTAGATCGGCACCCATGGAAGGTCGAAAAGCGCGGTGACGCCTCCTCCGGTGGCGAATTGCCGGATCGTGTCCAGATCGCGCAGCGGTTGGCTCCGGCTTTCCGGGCGTTCCAGCGAGGCAAGCAGGAGCCGCTGCGACAGCAGCGTGTCCATTCGGATGCCCGCGCGGCTGAGAACGCGCCCGCGCACCATGTCCAACCCGACAAGACAGAGATAGGCGAGAAGGAGTATGAGGCTCAGCATGACGAGCGTGGTGACGCTGCCGCTCGACATGACACGGTCATAGACCTGAAGCATGTAGATTGGCCCGGCCAGATACAGCAGGTTGACCGCCAAGCTGAAAAAGCCCGCGACGTAGTAATACTGCCGTAACTGATAGGTGACCGCCCTTAACTCCGGATTCCTGATCATCATCGCCCGCTACGCTCGAGCCGATGCTCCGTACACTTGTGGAGATCGGCCACATACAGGAAAGACCCGTGTCATCCTTGATGGCACGCTGCCGTCGGGAAAACGGAGGGAGTCTGCCCCCCTCCGTCGGTTCGATGTGATTAGGCCCAGTGCCAATAGTCGTAGTTGTAATCGACGGCGACTGTCACAGGGTCGGTGGTCTGAACGAAAGTGAGGTTGTAGTCCACCTGCTTGTCGTTCAGGGCCGTTCCCGACAAACCATCACCTGCCGTGGTGGTGGTGGAGCTGAGATGCAGTGGGTCGAACCCGTCGACCGAGCCTGCGTCCACAACGTTGATTTTCTCCCTGTTCGTCAGCTCCGCCGATGTCGCGCTCAAGGTGCCGCCAGTGACATTGAAGTCAAACCCGCCAGTCTGCTGCTCGGCGAATGTCAGGTTCAGCACATGGGCGTTGTTGTTTCCACCCCCGGTATCCTGCGCCGGATTAATGGTCTCTTCCACATGGCCGCTGCTGCTCGCCTGATAGATATCGGCGGTCCCTTCGATATCGATGTAGGCGGTATTGGAGATCGTATGGCCGTTGCCGTCATTGATGTCGTAGGTGACCGACAGTCCGAGGTGGTCGCCTGCCTTCAGGCCGTCCAGATCGCGGTGGTTCTGGTCGATGACCAGATTTCCGTCGACGATCGAGATGTAGCTCGGCTGGGTGATTTCGTTGTGATCCTTGTCGAAGAAATGATAGCCGCCCGTCGTCAGCGTATCGCCGTCAGGATCGGACGCGCTTTCGAGCAGATTTACGACCTTGTGGTCGTCGACGCTCCCGTTGCTGAGGGCGTGGGCCGCGTCGTAGGTCGACTGCGTTTCGGTGGCCGTGACATGGATTTCGGAAGCGGTCGGTGCCTCGTTCGGCTTCGGCGGGTTCGCCCAGTCGGCGTGGTAGCCGTCCGGCTCGTGGGTCGAAGTGTAGAACTCCCGGGTGTGATACTGTCCGTTCTTCCCGGAATCCTTCCATGTTTCGGTGTCGAGACCGCCGAGCATGTCCTTGATCGAAATGGACACGCCGTTGACGATGACCGTCGGATTCGGATCTTGAATCGCGGAACCGGCAACGGGCCCGGTCTTGCTCTGCGCAGAGCCTTGCAGGTCGGTCAGCTGGAAATTGCCGGACGAGATCGCGTCGACGATGGCCTTCGCAGCGTCGATAGACACGCCAGGCTGCTTGGAATAGATGAATCCGACATAGTCCGCCAAATCCTTCACTTCGGCGGCAAGAGCGACTTCGTAGGTGGATGATAATTGCCCCTGGAACGACGCCTTGTTATTCGCATTGTATCCTTCATTTGCAAAATCTGTAGTAAAGAAATCCAATTTATAGCCCCCAAAGTTGACTGCACCCCCAAGTTATTCGCGCAGCCACGTTAACCACTTGGCAACTATATTTTTCACATCCTTGTCGTCAACATCTTTATTTTGGTATACTTAATTATACAGGATCACATCGAGGAATATTTGAACCGCGCCTATATTCTACAATGCACCCAAGACCCCAACGGGGGTGCCTTCAAGGCGCTGGAGCGGATGTGCGACCATTGATTGCCCGACCCGGCGTCCCAAGCGCCTTGCCTAAACGTCCTGGCCAGCGAGTTCTCGTTCATGGCTCCGCCGAGATGCAATTAAGCCTCGTTGGGTGAACCCGCGCGGACGGAAATTCCATTATACGTGCGTATAGCGCTGCCGCTGCACAGAGATCCATTTCCGCTCGACGTGAGATATTCCAAAGGCTTGAAAAAGCACCTAGACAACCAACAGATCCTCACGGAGACCGATCACTGCCACAACAAAAGCACTCAGTTACGGGTCATGGAGGTGGAACCAAGGCTGCCGAAGAAATACGGTATTTATACCTGTCCCGATAACGAGTTGCCTTTAGAAATTCTCGATAGCGTCTGCCCATAACAACCAGTGAGGCAGGGATAATGAACGTCGCTAACAAACTCCAGTACGGCGATCGCTTCGGTGATCAGGTTATCAAGCTCGCGAATTCAAAATTGTCGGTTGCTACCAGTTCTTCCGACGCCGAAGTTGCTACGGCTCGCTACTCGAAATGGTTTCACGACAATGACGGCCAGACCGAACCAATGGCGACATCAAGCCGAAAGTTTCGCAAAATTACGCCCTACATGGCGGCGGCGGAAGTTGCGGCCGCAACCCTCGAGAACCTTACGATACTTGGTATTGATGCCAGCGATATCTTCACGCCGCGGCTACCCGTGGGACACAAGATGCGCAAGGCTATCAGATCGAGCATTATGCCCGGCGTTCCGTATCTTGGCACATGCAAGTTCGGGGAGATCGTGACAGATCGTGGCCACGACAAGTACGGCGTAGCACAGATATTCATCGCGAACTTCGATGGGGACCTCGACACAAGGTGCGCCAACTCGTACCTCAAGCCCAAGGGCCGCGACTTTGACCAGATGATCTATGGTGTCCATCTCATCGTCGACCGCTTCGGCAAGCCGCTCGGCATTAACCGCAGCCGCGGCAGCGAAGGCGTAGCGTTCAAGACTAAGGATCTCACCGAAGCGCTTTATCAGATTGCGTCTGTTAGCAGCGGTCTTTCGAAAGGCGAGTTACATCAGCGGTTGGGAGCGGTGCGCAAAGGCTAGTCCCGCCCTTGCGGTAACCAGGCGGCGGATTGCCGCCTGGTATTTGATAAGTGGTGCCGAGCCTTTCTGGGGCCTTCTACGCCCGACTGACGTGTCGATCCACATGAGACGAGATAAGCTTTGCCACGAGCTGCGTTGCGTTGCGAGCATCGTGCTCCCGCTTCAACTTTTCGATCCGATGTTCAATTGTCCTCGAAGACAATCCCAGGATCTCGGCAGCGTCGTGACGTTCACAACAGGAGGATCGCTAGGATGGCTTCCATCGTTTGCAGGTATAGTGGTCACCCTGACCAATTACATACGGTGAGACGGCAGCGGGCATGCTCCGGGCTTAGGGCCGTAAGGGCAGCATGAATACGGCTTACAACTAAGTCCCGCTTGTTCTGGTGGGCGTCTGAATGTTTACGGCATATAAGTGCTACCCACAGCGCAACTGGGTCTCACATTGGGGAATGGCCTCTGTGGCGTCGTCATGGTGCAGCTCGTAGCGTTGTTGTTTCGGATGGTTGCGAATTGATTCAGATAGCGTGCGACGTCACAAGCAATCTCAATCTCTCCACGCGAACAGCTGTGTTGGAACAAAAGCCGCCACAATGGCGCCACAGATTTCGAGGCTATCTGGCTTGCAAAACAAGCGGATAGCGAAAAATGAAACTCCTGGCTCTATTTGCAACCGCGCTTTTGCTCTTCACCTTTCAGGCTCAGGCCCAGATTTACGGACCATATGACGATTACGGCGATTATGGCTACGGTGATCCCTATGGGTCATATGAACCGCCGCCCGACTATGGCGAGCCGATGCCGGAGCACCGCCCCCGAACGAGGAGCGGCGGGGGAACGATTGTCATTGCCACACGAGAGCACACGCTTGTCTTTATAACGCCTCGGGGCGAGCAGCTTGCCTATCCGATTGCCGTCGGGCGCGAGGGCAAGCAATGGTATGGCACCACACATGTCGTCTCCAAGCGCAAGCATCCCGAGTGGCGGCCGACGGCGAGCATGCGCCGGAAGAACCCGAGGCTGCCCGACGTCGTGAAGCCGGGTCCTTCCAATCCGCTTGGGACACGTGCCATTTATCTTGCCGACGGCTTATTGCGCATCCACGGCACCAACGATCCATCCTCCATTGGCACCAACGCATCAAGCGGCTGTTTTCGTATGTACCGAGACGATGTCGAGGAGCTTTACGAGATGGTCCGAACCGGAACCCGTGTGATCGTCCAGCGATGATATTGCCGGATCTGCGTATCCGGAATTATAGCCTTGGGGGTCCGGCGTCTTCATCATCAAAGCTTCATCTGGCTCTGCCATGTCATCCTGACCATGTCGAATTCAAATCCTAGCGAACTTTCCTCAGTGTCATCGCGCATCTCACCAACCGCTTCGCCGCGCCTTGCCGCGTTGGCGCAAGCCGTTCTTGTCGGAGGTGCCAAAGCGCGCTCATCTTTGCGCCGTCGAATGGGGGTCGAGTTGCTGGCAAAAGCGCCGAGAGATTATCAGACCGAGATCGATGTCGCAGTCGAGCAAATTATCGTCGACGAATTGAACAGGTCCTTTCCCACCTACGCGATCAAGGGTGAAGAAGCGGTTGGCAACCGAAACGCCGGGGATGGAGTGCCGGTGATCTACATCGATCCAATCGACGGGACGACGAATTTCGCCTGGGGCATTCCGCATTTCGGCATGACGATCTCGATCCTGGAGGACGGTCAGCTCGTAGCTGGCGTCGTCTACGATGCCATGTTGGACGAGCTGTTCAGCGCCGAACTTGGCGGCGGGGCGTATCTCGACGGGCAGCGGATCGAGTGTGTGAGTTCCAAGGGAACTGAGGACGTGCTCGTCGGCGCCGGTTTGCCAGTGCCCGGGCAGCTTAGGGCCGTGTCGGAGGACCTTCATTTCAGCGCGCTGAAGCGCTTGATGGCCACCACCGCAGGCGTGCGCCGGCTTGGTTCGGCGGCGTTGTCGATCGCCTATGTCGCCTGCGGTCGCCTGGACGGCTTTTTCGAGGATGGTCTGTCGTTGCACGATTACGGCGCTTCTGCCTTGCTGGTGCGCGAGGCAGGTGGCGTGGTTTCCGCTTTCAATGGTGGGCCTGTTACAACAAACGGCGACATTCTTGCCGGAAACCGGGCCCTCCATCCCTGGTTGGTTACAGGCTTTCAGGCCTGATCTTCCATCAGAAGCCGCTCCAGACCAACCGGGTCATCGGTCGTGATCTGGTCGGCCTTCAGCTCGAGCAGGCGCCTGACGCCCGGCAGAGCCTGCGGCACCGCCGAGTTGATCGTGTAGGCGTCAACGACGCGGCCCGCATCGTGAAAGGCGCCGATCAGGTCATAACCGGCCTGATCGGCGAAAAGCACCAGCCGACGGTCGAGGTAAATCATCTGCGCGCGCGGCACGGCGCGTTGAGCACCGGCAACAAAGCCTGCGAAATCGCACGTTTCCATCAACCGTTCGATAGCGCCGTTGTGACACGGGTCGTAGCCGATTGCCATGCCAGGCACGGCTCGTGAGAGCCGCTCGACAGCAACCGAGTCGCCGCCTGAAAGGATGACGGCGTCCGACACCGGCGAAATGGCCGCCGCAAAGGCGGCAATGTCGGTGTCGCGAATGGTGTGCGAAGTCTCCTTGAGGTCAAGCTGCAATCCAGCTCGAGGATCTCGGCTGATCTTAGCCAACAGTTGCGCAAGATCGTCAAGCATCATCACCTTGTGCTTACTTGGCGCTCCGAACGGGTCCCTTAGATAAAGGGTACGCAAGTAGGCCTCGGATGCCTGGCGAACCGGACCGGATCCGGTTGTCGCCGTCTCAAGGGTCTCGTCATGCAAAACGGCAAAGCCATCCCCGGCAAAACGTACGAGATCGATCTCGACGCTCGCACCGAGTTCCATACCCTCGATGAGGCGCTCGGCTGTAAAGGAAATGTCACCAGCAAAACGGTGTCCTCTATGCCATTTCAGCCAGGTGCGATGCCCGCATCGCTCAATTGCAACTCCGCGCCCCTCAAGCATGCCCAAATACCCGATCGTTCTGTCGCCTTGATGTCGCGGCGAACTCGTAGACAAGCCGATTGTCCCGAAACACTCTGAAGGCCGTGGCGGCTGCCTCCACCGGCATACCTTTGATCCAGTCGCTGTCGCTCGATGTCATGACTTTCACCCTTGCTCCGTCGGCAAGGTCGATGTCAACGACCTTATGGGTGCCAAAATCGATGCTGCGATGAACGACGGCGGTCGCTTTATCCCTCGTCACCGCAAGCGAGAGGGCTTCCGGCCGAACGGCAAGCACGACGTCGCCATCTGCGACAGGGACCGGGACCGCAAAGGCTGCATGCTGGCTCAAACCATCCTTCACGGTCGTGCGGACGAAGTTCATCGAACCGATGAACCCCGCGACGAATTCCGTCTCTGGCTCCCGATAGATACGATCGGGCGGTCCGATCTGCTCGGTGCGGCCGTCGCGCATGACGACGATCCGGTCGGCGAGCGCCAGCGCTTCATCCTGTCCGTGGGTGACGAAGAGCGTGGTGATGCCAAGTCGCTGCTGGATATCGCGCACCTCTTCGCGCAACCGCTCCCGCAAATGCTGGTCGAGGCTGGCGAACGGTTCGTCGAGCAGAAGGATCTTTGGTTCGAGCACAAGCGAGCGGGCAAGCGCTACACGTTGCTGCTGGCCACCGGAAAGCTGCGTGGTCATGCGTTTGCCGTAGTCGGCAAGACCGACGAGCGCCAGCGCCTGTTCGGCGCGTTCGCGGATCTCGGCTTTCGGAAGGCTGCGAAGCTTGAGGCCGAATGCGACGTTGTTGAAGACGTCCATGTGGGTCCACAGCGCATGGCTCTGGAAGACCATGCCTGTCGGCCGCTTTTCCGGCGGCATTGACGTGACATCCTTTGCATCGATCAGGATGTTTCCTGCGGTCGGCGCCTCGAAGCCGCCAATCATTCGCAGCAACGTCGACTTGCCTGAGCCGGAAGGACCAAGCAAGCAAACCAGTTCTCCGTCTTCGACATCGAGCGAAACATCGCGCACCGCGTGCGAGGCGCCGAAGCTCTTCGAAACGCCCTTTATGGTCAAGCGTGCCATCTGGATCCCTTCGTGGTGTCAATCCCCACACCGAACATCATGCTCCCAACCCCTTTGCGAAGGTTCCCGTACCGACCACCCTGCGCGCAAACATGAGTGCGATGAAGGAGGGAACCCACAGCATGACGGAGAGCACGGCGCCGTATTGAACGACAATCTGGTTATTGATGAAGGTAACCATCAGCACCGGCATCGTGCGGATTTCGGGCGCACCGATCAGCCACGCCCCTTCTGTTTCGTAGAATGTCGCGACGAAGGTCAGCAAGACGGCCGCCACGATCGTCGGCGCCGCCTGCGGCAGGGTGATCGACCAGAAGACACGCAATGGGGCCGCTCCGGCATCACGCGCGGCCTCCTCCATCCGACGATCGACGTTCTGGAAGGCTGCGACCGGGATCCAGATCATCAGCATCAACGTGCCGACCAACTGAATGAGAACCACGCCCCAGAACGTGCTGATCAACCCGATTTGCAGAAAGATGCCGGCAATTGCGACCAAGAGCCCAAATTTCGGAAATGCATGCGAGGCAAGGAACGACAGGAAAAGGATATTCCGGCCCGGAAACGTCATGCGCGCGAAGGCATAGGCGGCGGGAAGACAGATGACGGCCGAAAGAATGGTTACCGTTGTCGCCAAGCGCAGGCTAAGGAAAAGGGCCTCCCACACATCGGTTCGCGACAGTGTCAGCGACCAGTAGCGAAGCCCGAATTGCTGCGGGATCACGGCCGGGTAGCGCCAGATCTCGCTGAAGGCCCAGGTTCCAACAACAATGAGCGGCAAAGCGATGAACAGCGTCAAAAGCAATGCCAGCACGACGCCGATCCAATCCGCGTCCGCGACAGCAGGCTTTCCGGGCATCATCACACGCCTCCCCTGTTTCGGGCGACAGAGCGCACGTAGAAGATCCCGAATCCGAGACAGAAGCCGAAGGCGATAACAGCCTGCGTCAGGGCGTTGACGGGGTCGTTCATGTCCGAGAACGTCCGCTGCATGAAAGGACCCATCATCTCCGGTGAGGCCGGCCCGAGAAGGTAAGGTAGCGTGAAGGACGAGAATATCCCAAGGATCGCGAAAGAGGTGGTCACGAGCAGCGAATTGACCATGCGCGGCATGATGATCGACCAGAGGACGCGCAGCGGAGAGGCGCCGACATCGCGCGCAGCCTCGATCGAGGTTTTCGGAACATTTCCGAGACCGGCCGTAAGCATCAGGACGGTAAGCGGCAGATTGTCCCAGACGAGGCCAATGACCGGGCCCCATGGGGTCAGATAAGGTGATGGCAGCTTTGGCAATCCGACGGCATTGAGGAGCACGTCGACGGCACCGTTTGGACCAATGGTGCGGATCAGAGCATAGGACAGGATGATCGACGGCACGAACATCGGAAAGATGGCAAGTCCTTGCACATAGGCTGAAAGCGGTCCGCGAGAAAATCGGAGGTAGAGTGCGATCGGAAGCCCGATTGCAAGAAGCAACGCGCCGCACACCAATGTGGTCCAGAGCGTGACCCAAAGATTGGCACGACTATATTGGTCGCTGAAGAAGAAGCGATAGGAGGCGAACGACAGCGCCGAGCTGCCGTCCGGCTGAGCAACGAAAAGCGTGTCAGTCACTGCCGACACGATCGGGTAGATGATCAGCCAAGCCAGGAGAAGAACGGGCAGGGCCACCAGCGCAAGCCCCACCCAGCCTTGATTGCTCGCCAGCGCAAAGCCTCGCGCCGGCAGCGCAAATGTCATCGACCTGCGCATTACGTGCGGCTAATGCCCGGCGCGACGTTGCGGTACCAACCGTCATTGATGGTGGTTTCCCAGTCACCGGCCGGGAAGGTGGGTATCGTCGCGGGAATGACGTCTGCATATTTCCGGCGCAGCTCATCCGAAATGTGATCCCAGGAGACGCCGGGGAAGCCGCCAATTTCGGTGATGATCGCTTCCTGCATCTCCTTTGTCAGCAGGAAGGCTGCCAGCTTCATCGCCGCGTCCTTGTTTGCGCCGTTCGAAAAGACCGTCATGCGAGAAAAGCCGCCGCAAAGCGCCAGGTCACCCAGCTGGACGAGGCCGGTCGTCTCCGGCAGGACACCCTGCGCAATCGCCTGCAAGACCTGGTCGGACCATACAGGCGTCATTGTTACGACACCTTGCGCAAGCAGCTGGATCGACTGCGTGTTTCCAGCCGTATAGGCGCCCTTTTCGTAGAGTGACGACGCCAGATCGTTGAGAAGTGCCCAGGCCGGCGTCAACGCCCGATTGGCGTAGTCGGCTGTAAAGTTGTCGATTGTGAACTTCTTCGGGTTCCGGCCGTTGGCTTCATGAATAGCGCGGCGAACAAAGTTTCCGCCCGAACCGCCCTTGTCAGGACGGTTATAGATGAACTGGCCCGGATTGGCCTTGATCCAAACCGTCAGCTGTTCCCAGCTCTTGGGGGCATCTTTCGGATCGAGCTTCGTCTTGTCGTAGGCAAGCAGGACCTGCGAGCCACGGTAGGGCAGCGAATACTTGCCGTCGAAGGCCAGCGGATTGACACGATCGAAGCCGTCGATGTTCTGCGCCGAGAATTCCACCCAAAGGCCAGCGTCCGCACCACCGGCCGGAAGGCGGGAATCGAAAGTTTCGAAGATATCGGCCTGCGGATCCGTCTTCGTCTTCAGAGCCGCCAGGGCGCGGTCTGCAATCGCGCGCAAACCGGTGTTGTCACCGGCGTCGGTGATCTTCACAGCCACATCCGGATGAGCCTTTTCGAAGGCCGGGCGGACGATGTTGTTCCAGAAGTCGATGATGTTCGCGTCCGATCCGCTGTAGAGATCGATCGTCGTTGCCGCGGCCGATGCAAAGCGCGGCAGCATCAGCATACCCGCGGCTGCGGTGGCGGTGACAAGGAAATCGCGTCTGTTCATAGCCCTCTCCATTGCTCGAATGTAGAAGGCCGTGCTACGCCTCGAGCGTAACAGGGTCATGACAGCATAGTGATCTCCGCGAAAATTGCACAGCTGTGCAATCCCTGTCGCGATGGCCGGCGTGGTGAGGCCGACTAGACATCGGTCCAGTTGGAGAAAGCTGCTGCCTGGCCCCGCGTCCTGCCGCGCTCATCAAGCAGCTGCCAGACAATTCCATTTTCCATCCAGAAGTGTTTTCCGGACTTGGTGACGCGTAACCCCCGACAGTCGGCGATATAGCCCTGACGCTCAACGGCATCGAGAAGCAATTGGCGTGCTTGTCGATCCGGAGCCTCGGCGGACAAACGTGACGGCAGCTTCGTGAACTCCTCCCACGTATATTCGAAGCGCGTCTGGGCAGCGACATTGGCATAAATGAAACGCGGATCAGGATCCGTGTTGTGGGCCACAACGACGCAGGACGCTTCACGATAGAGCCAGCCTGGCCCCTGCCCCGGTTGAACAAGCGCCTTGCCGACGATCCGCTGGAAGCTGCCGGTCAACAGGTTGAAGAACTCCAAGTCCGTGGCGAGATCGCCTGGCTCAGGCAGCTTATTTTTCATGCGTCATTCCATGTCTATTCTGAGCAATCGGCGCACATCGTCGCCGAATGAATTGTCGACCGCCACACGCCAAAGCGTGATCCGACAACAAATCTAGGCGTCAAACAGCGACGAAGGCAACCCAGCTGTTATTCGGCTCGGCCCTGCGAGACGGATTGCAACAGCTTCCCGCAATAGGGCAAACCGCAGCTCCAAGGCGGTGATCTCCGGTGACCTTGGCAGCATTGCCAATTCAGCCGCGAAAAGATCAAACTCCCTTCCCAGGGCGGTTTCATCGAAAGGTGGGTTCACGTGCTCACGACCAAAAGATTGTTTGAAGACTCACTTGGCCATGAAGTTACAGCGAGCGCTGAGGCTGCGCTTAGTGCGCGTGCAGACATGCTGAATATCCAATTAACGCGCTCTGGAGACAGCGTACGAAACTGGCACGAGCAAACAGCGCACCTTGGTCGGGATCATTCTCAGCTGATATGGCTTTCAAGATCCGGTTCGCGCAAACAGGCAGACCAAGCGGAGGCGACGATCGTGCGCTGTCAGCTGGAACCGCCGAGATTACCAGCGGACAACCACTGGAAATGCATGGGCACATCTTCGACGCTGACAAACTGGTCGTGGCTCTTCAAAAATTGCCTGAAACGCTCCTCCGCGGCAGCGACCGGTCTTTGCCTGCAGGCGGCTTCCCGGACAATGCTGACGACTGTTTCGTAGGTTGAATCTCGCTTGCCGTCCGGCCATTCATCGAGAAAATCGAACACGTCATCCAGGCCTGCTATCTCCTGGATAAAGTGCTTTCGCTGCGCAAAAATCGGCGCGTTGAACAAATCGAGTGCCATTATATCTCATCCCTGGTTGGGCCTATCTGACAAACAGGAGTTGCTGGCTCCGTGCGGAGCTCAATGTCCTTGCTGGCAGCGGAAGGCGTTTCGGCATTCAGCGCGAAGCGATCGCACGTGGGACATCGGACGCGAGGTGATCTATAATGGCGCGCCGGATTTCGGTAACCGTGTCGAAAAGCCTGTTGTCCAGATCGATGACATTGAAGCGGACAGCGATGAACTTGAGGCGGTTTTCGACAGGAACCGCGATCCCAACTTCCTGACCGTTGAATACGACAGCTTGCTTTTGCATAACAAACCTCAGGCACGCCACACCGGGGCGCCATCTCGCAAGTGTAAAGAAGGATTTACGACGCGTCAGATTGCGATCGTAGGTCGGTATCGGATCGAGACGGGACCATGCACTCGCCGCATCATTGTGAAGAAACGAAGTCGAACAAACAACGTTATCATCCTCCCTCAAGCGAGTTCACAGGACCGCTGGAGTACGCCGTCAAGGACCGATATTTCGGAACTTTTCGTCAAAAAACGTAGTCGAGAAACTTCGAGCAAGCAACTGATTTTTGTACTTATTTAGCATTTCAAATCGTATGACAATTACCGCAGGTGCGAAGTGAAGAATGACGTACGTTCGTCCGATTTTGTGTTCGCAAGGCTGGATCAGCGAGGAAAATGAGTAAGTCGCTCGAGTGATGCGGTCGCCACCTTGGCGCCGCCGAAGCTGAAGTTGGTGGGGATGATGCTACTGATTTCCCTCGCAAGCTTGCTGAACAGATGGCCGAAAAGCGGGCCTGTCTGATGCACCGAACAGCCGCCCACATCTCGATGACAGGACGGGATGAAACTACATAGGCGGCGGTATGGTGGAGACGTTTGTGTCGACTGCCTCAAGCAAATCGCCGGTATCGCAGAGCAGATCTGAGCGTCTTGTTGGCGTGCTTGATTGCGGTGACCTCGAGAAAACCAAGCGTCGGACCGCTCTCTATACGTAAGCGCTCAATTCGCTGCGCGTTGACGCAGTAGATTATGGCGCCCGCGGCGGTTTACTCGGCAATGGATTTGGCGAAGTTAAACGGGAGCAGATCGTCGATATCCGCGCCGTCGAGACGCTGCGG
>Ga0209025_1003393_pt1 | contig 15175 bp, 16 predicted proteins | sample AraplaMF_Col_mLB_FD_184256 | JGI IMG/M metagenome (GOLD analysis project Ga0209025, IMG submission 184256) | Arabidopsis root microbial communities from the University of North Carolina, USA - plate scrape MF_Col_mLB (SPAdes) (version 2) | ecosystem: Host-associated > Plants > Roots > Endosphere... | reverse complement strand
CGATTCATGCGCCACCACACGCGCAAGCGGCGCGGCATTGCCGCTGACATACGCACTCGCGGCATGCTGGCGGGTTTTCATAAAGGATTGGAAGTCCTGGTGCTGGCTCATGGTTTGTCCCCTTAAAAAGGATCACCGTAAGCCGGGCGCGCAGGCCCTGGCGTAGGACAAGGGAGGAGGGGGAAAGCGGAGAAGTCGGACGGGACGGAGGTTTTGGTGAATATTTACCGGAGAAATGGGTGCCCAGAACCACAAAGCACCCTAGCTGTGACGCGGCTTCGGGTCCATGATGGTTGTCACAAAGTGTTAGCAATTTTTGAGCAGCCGATGGATTTCGCAACTCTCTCCTCGATTTCAACCCTATCTCCTCGGCGGTTTCCGATTTTCGGCTTCTCTTGCGACTTAGTCATGTGAGGGGGCACCCTCTGAAAAACCGGGATGAGGTGTTCGCATGACCAATGGAAAAGAACAATGTACACACGAGAACCTGACGCAGTCCTAGAGGCCTTCGATGACCGATCTCTGCGGGCCAGGCTGGCGCGCGCTGACTGGGAACGCGACCCGCTCTTCGTCGCCGACGAGCAAGTCTTCAGCCTGTTCAGGCAGGCACGCGCCAAAGGGGACGAAGCCAGAATCGGGCTTTTCGCCGAGGCGTTCAACGAGCGCCTGCTGGAACGATCGCGCAAGTTCGTCTTCAGGGCGCATATCTTCCCGGGGCTCATCAACGACCTCAAACGTGCGACGCATGAGCTTGCCTCCTTCATCTGGGATCAGTTGCTTTCAAACGCCAATAACGCAGCGCATGCGGAGAAGGCGTTCGGACAGTTCTTTGAACGGCGAGCCATTAGCTTCCAGCGAACCCTACTGGCAAAGAAGCGCAAGTTGCAGTCCAGCCTGGACACGAATGAGGATGATGAGGACGAGGCGATGTCGGCGGCCGACGACATCGATGAGCTGCAAGACCACAACACACCGGACCTTCTCGCTGCGAGGCAGCAGGCCTTCGAGCGCGCGAACAACCGCCTGCTCGAAATCCTCACGGAGAAGGAATACACCACCTATACGCTACTCCACTGCGCCGACTGGCAGGTCCAGGAGATAGCGGACGCACTCAAAGTGACCGTCAAGAGCGTGAACAACTACAAGAGAAGCGCGCTCGCGAAAATTGACAAGGAGTTCAAGAAATGACTACGCCCAACCGGAAGCTTTCGCTTGACGAAGTGCTTGACGAGTTCTTCTTCTCAGTGGAAAAGCCGAACTCTGCCAAAGTGCTTCGCGCATGCGAGGCGCACCCCGAGTATCGCGACGACATCGTGGAGTTCGTGGCGCTCTGGACTGCTTACGACGCATCGCCGGAACCCATCGAAGACGCCTCGCTTCCGATGGTGACTACTGACGACGTGTCGCGTCTGCAGAGCTACGTTCTCAATCGTATTAACGAGCTTGATGGGAAGGCTGCGCCGACCACTGACCTCGAAGCCACGAAACGCGCCATCTCGACCTTGGCCGGCGGTAAGCTGGGACGGGCTGCGACCGCTGCCGGATTCGCCAGCTCGCTGCTCATGACCAAGGTGCTCACGACCATCACCAACGTCCCGCCTAGAGTTGTTCGGGACTTGGCCAAGCATCTGCACGTGACACCGGCAGACCTGCGTCGGTGCATCGGCCCGCAGTTCGCGGGCGCAAGAAACTACAGTTCAAAACGCCAGCCCGATGCGCCTGGCTTGGAGACTTGGGAAAGTGCCGTCCGCTCCCTGCCAGTGAGCGAGGACGAAAAGCAGCGGCTACTCGGGTTTCAGGCGGAGGAAGACGCCTCGTGACACCCTTTCATCGCGCCCGCGAGGAGGCGAGACGGTTTCGACAGAACCTCTTCGGAGGGACTGCCGAAACTGGCATTACCTCCAAGGCAATTATTGATGCCGCTGCGAGCGAGGACGCTGAGGATTTCCAGATTTCGGATGCCAATCCATCGGACAAGGCGCTTGGTGGCGCCGACGCTGTGCTGGACGTCAAGTTCCGCCAGATTGTCGTCCGCGATGACGTATCAAAGGGGGAGCGCGCCTTCCTCGTCGCCCATGAATTCGGGCACTGGAAGCTCCACCACGACGGGCACGAGGGTTGCCATAAGGTCGTCGACTCGACCCTGAAGCCAGAGGAGAGCGACACTTTCGGCGCTCAGAAGGTCGAGGCCTACGGCGCGCGGGAGCGAGCCGAGTTGCAAGCCAACATCTTCGCCCGCGAGGTGCTGCTGCCCAGAGAAGTGGCCCGGACCCTGTTCCTTGCCGGTAAGACGGCAGAACAACTCATGATTGAACTTGACCTTCCCTTAGAGTTGGTTCGGCAACAGCTGCTCGACGGCCTGCTGCTCCCAGAGCCAGCAGAAGAGCAGCCAGCGGCCGCGAAGGTCATCACTCCGACGGCGGAGCAGAATGCGGCAGCGCAGTCCAAGGCCAACACGTCGCTGGTGAAAGCTGGCCCGGGCACCGGCAAAACGGCCACCCTGCTTATGAGGGTCCAACATCTGTTGGAAACAGGAGCAAAGCCAGAGGAGCTGCTGTTACTCACCTTCTCCAACCGAGCGGCAAGGGAGCTGGTGGATCGGCTGCAGCAGCTGGGCGTCGAGAACGCGCACGAAATATGGGTCGGCACCTTCCATGCGTTCGGGCTGGAGTTCCTGCGAAAGAACTGCGAACAGTTCGGCCTGAAATCCCGCTTCGGCGTCGCCGACAAGATGGCCGAGATTGCAGTGCTGGAGCCGCACATCTATAGCCTAGGTCTGCAAGCGTTCAAACCCTTGGGTGACCCACTCGACTGGCTGAAGACCGTGGTGGAAGCCATTCAGCGAGCGAAAGACGAGCTCGCGGACGCCGCCACCTACGCGGCAGCCGTGGAGAATTCCGCCGCTGACACGCCGGCCGACCTGCTTGTCAAGCGACGCGACGTCGCGAAGCTCTACAGCTGCTATGAGGAGAAGACAGAGGCCAACTCCAGTCTCTTGGATATGGGCGACCTCGTGATGCTGCCCGCGCTCGCGCTGATGAACAACTACGACAGCTTTAAGGCCAGCGTCGGTCGATTCAAGCACATCCTTGTGGACGAGTACCAGGACGTCAACCGAGCCAGCGCCCAGCTCGTGAAGGCCCTTGCAGCCCATGCAGAAACGCTCTGGGTGGTTGGTGACGCCCGTCAGGCCATCTACCGCTTCCGCGGCGCTTCCATGCGCAGCATCGTCAAGTTCGGCGACGATTATCCCGACCACAAACCCTTTCCACTCAACGAGAACCGACGAAGCTACGAGGAGGTCGTTCGAGTCTTTGAGTACACGGGACGTGAGGCCCACCCGCTGCAACGCCTTCTTCCACTTGATGATGTAGAACCGGCTCGAGGTGCGAGCGGCGTGAAGCCGCGCCATATCAAGTGTGCCACCACGGACATCGTTCAAGGTGAAGTGGCGGCCAATGTCACTCGTATCCACAAACTCGGTGTGGCCTATAGGGACCAGGTGGTCTTGGCGAGCAGGCACGATACCTGTGGGGATACGGCCGACGCCCTGAACGCCGCAGGGATACCTGCGCTCCATCTTGGCGACATATTCCAACGCCCTGAGGCCAAGGACCTGCTGGCGCTGCTTCAGGTCTTCATTGACCGCTCGGGCAGCGGCCTGCTGCGCATCTCGCGGTTGCCGGGCCTAGAGATGCCCGCGGCGGACGTCGACCTCATCCTCACCTGGCTCGACAGCGCTCGACCAGAACCACTGTCCTGGCTAGATTCGCCACCGCCAGGTCTTTCGGCCAAAGGCACCGCAGCCCTTCTGCTCTGGAAGACCGCCTTCCAAGGCCTTGCGTCGAAAGACTCGCCCTGGGAGGTCATCTGCACCCTGCTGCTCGACCGAACAAGCATCCTCACGCCGCACCTATCGGGCACCGGAATACTCGACATCACTCGGCGCATTGCCCTATGGCAGCTCATCTATTTCCTACGCGTGCCCGATGGCGGTCATACTTATCAGACCGTTGGAAGCTTCATCTCCCGCCTGCGCCGCCGCCTGCGTATTGGCGATGACCGCGAACTCCGGATGCCGCCGCCGGAGGCGGACAGCCTCGACGCTGTTGCCGTCATGACCATCCACGGCAGCAAGGGGCTCGAGTTCGAAGCAGTCCATCTTGTCGACATCGACGCGAAGCACTTTTTTGTGGGTGAGGACCCAGAACTCGTGCCAGAGTCCCTGCTGCGGTCGCTTGACGACGAGGAGAACATCGAGGAAAGAACTGAAGCCTCGAACAAGCTGTACGTCGCACTCTCGCGGGCACGCGAGCATCTCGTTTTGTATGAAAGCCAAGGCGCGTACAAGGCGCAATGTGTGAGCGCAGTCTCATACGCCGCCCATCTCCTCCAGCCCGTTAAGGGGGTAGTCACTGCAGTCAAAGCGGTCATCCCCAAGATCAAAGCCGTGGCCGGCCATTCCTCAGAGCGCTGCGAGTTTCCCGGCTTCATGACCTACATGGTCTGCCCAAGGCGCTACTACTACGACTACGTCAAGAACCTCAAGCCGGCATCGGGGCTCCACCCCGCGGCCCTGATTGAGGGGGCGGTGATGCGCGAGCTCTTTGTTCCCTACGGGGCTGATCCTTCGGTCGCTACCGACGAGGTCGAAAGAACGCTGGCATCGCTGGGGCACGCCTTCAAAGATTCGCTTCCTCACCTGCGTGCTTATGCAGATGGTCTGCTGTCCGCAGGACGCAGCCTGATACGCGCACAGCGCGCCGCCATGGCCAAGCCGTTCCAGGTCACATGCGCGGGGCTGCAAATCAACGTGACGGCGCACAACATTTCAAGTTCCGGTCAGACCTACACGATTCACTTCATCCGCACCAAGCCATCGGGCAAGCTCGGCCGGCAAAAGTCTGCAATCCGCTGGATGCTGAAATACCTAGCCGCAGCCAACACGAGCCTCTCGTTCTCCGCGCGCATCCACGTGCTCAGCACTGGAGAAGAAGAGACGCTGCGGCCTGACAGCCCCACGTTCGACAACAAGTTCGCCATGGCGGCAGCCGAGGGCCTGCTGGCTGGCAACTTCGAGGCACGCCCCAACCAGTACGAGTGCCCGAAGTGCCGGCACTTCTTGCATTGCCCGGCCTGAGCCGCCTCCGTCTACGCGTTTCCGATTCCCAGGCCTTCCTGCGACTTACCCAGCATGAGCAGCGCATCCCGCGCAGCTCACAAGGTTCAAAGGAACAGCCATGCCAACACGCGTTTACATCCAGTCGGAGTTTTTCTCTGACATCAAGTTTGTCGAAGTCAACGACGAGGCCACCGTCGCCGAACTGAAGCACTCCGTCCTGGCGCTGCTGCCGCCCGGCACAGATGCGTCCGACCTGACCCTCTCGGTCGAGGACGACGACGATGAAGCCCACGGCCAAGACACTCACGTCAAGCATCTGAAGAATGAGCACGGCGTCCGCGTCCACCTTCACCGCTGCAAGCAGGTGGAAGTGCAGGTCCGCTTCGGCGCCGAGGTCGTGCACCACAAGTTCCGCCCGGCGACCACTGTCGGCCGCGTGCGCCTGTGGGCCGGCAAGAAATTCGGCATGGCGCCGGGTGACATCGCCGAGCACGTCCTGCAGGTTGCCGGCACGACCGAGCAGCCCGACGTGGACATCCACATCGGCACGCTGACCAAGTGTCCGCAGTGCTCGGTGACCTTCGACCTTGTGCCCGCACACCGCATCAACGGCTAAGGGGCGAGGTATGGCACCGGACGAGCAATCGTTACGTGCCGACCTCGCGTCGGCGCGCTTTCTCTCGGGCGAAGACCGCAACCGCTGGCAATTCAAAAAGCTGGAGTGGCCCTTCGCCTACATCAACGTGATCGCCCGCGACCGTCGCGAGTACACGCTGCGCCTAGATTGCAGCGGCTTCCCGACGACGCCGCCCACGGGCACGTTCTGGGACCTGTTGACGAACAGCAAGCTGAACTTCGACAAGTGGCCCCAGGGCGGCGAGCGTCTGCAGCTGGCCTTCAGGCCCGGCTGGAAAAACGGAGATGCGCTCTACATCCCCTGCGACCGCGAAAGCATCGTCGGCCACGACTGCTGGTTCGCCCAATACCCGCAACTCATCTGGAAGCCCGCCAAGGGTATCAGCCACTACCTGGAGGTGGTTTATGACCTTCTTCAAAGCCGCGACTACGCCTGCGCCCCTGCTTGAGGTGCCGGCCTCGCTCTGGACGGAGCTGATGGCCCACCTGCGTGCGCAGGGCGCTGGGGTTCGCGAAAGCGGAGCCTTCCTCCTTGGTAGCAAGACCGACGCCGGCCGCGTGGTACTGCGTTTCGTGCCCTATGAGCAGCTGCAACCCGACGCATTCAGCAACGACTACGTGTCCTTAAGGGCCGACAGCTTCGCAAAGCTTTGGGAGGTCTGCCGCGCCGCCGGCATGACCGTCGTTGCCGATGTGCACACGCACCCCTTCGGCCCCGGTCAAAGCCGTTCAGACCTCACAAACCCGATGGTCGCGCTGAAGGGGCACATCGCACTCATCGTGCCACGATTCGCCAAGGGCAACCCGCGCCCGCGCGACCTCGGGCTCTATGTCTACCAAGGCAACCACCAGTGGGCGTCGTACTCGGGTTTCGATGTCGGCCGCCTCCTGCGACTTACCGATTCTGGAGTTCTTAAATGACCGAGTTCAACGCTGATTCCATGCACCGGTTGGCCAAGATGGCCTTGGACGCCGGCGAGGTCGCCTCTCCCGAGGAGGCCGTGGTGCTTTTCTCGCGCTACCGGCTGCGCATCCACCTCGGCCATGGCTGGGCCAACACGCTGGCCGGCCAAGCCTGCTTCTTGACCGCGCTGAATACGGCCGTGCGCGCTTTCCTTGGCGGCGTCGAGGTCTATGGCGACCTGGGCCTCACGCTCGACGTCCCCCTGTACCAAGGTCGCAGCGCCCGGGCAGTCGCTGAGGAGCTCGGCGCGCCGGTGGTCACCAAGGCCGCCACCGAGCTGCCGACGCTCGTGCTCGGTGCCGCTTCCGATGGCCCGCCACCCGCATTCTGCGTTCAGCTCAGCTGGGACCACTGGCGCTTTGCGATTTCGCCCGTCAATGTCGGCGGCGGGCTGACCTGCACTGACGATAACCCGCTCGCCGGCATCGGCGCAGCGGCGCTGGGGCTCAACGAGGCCTTCATGCACGTCCGCGGCGACCTCGCTGAGGCAGGCCACCGTAGCGTCGGCATGTCCCTCTGGAACCCGGTGGCCGTTGTCGACTGGCGCGACGACGTGCATAAGGGCCCCGAGCTCGCTTACTTGCCGAAGTCTCTGTGGCTGGTCGGCCTGGGCCATCTTGGCCAAGCATATGCGTGGACGCTGGGCATGCTGCCCTACCCAACCCAAAACCGCCCTCACCTGGTGCTCCAGGATTTCGACAAGGCGGCCAAGTCCAATCTCAGCACCTGCCTGCTGCTGTGGTCGGCCGACCTGCTCAAGCCGAAGGTCAGGGCGGTGGCGAGCCGCCTCGAGGCCGCCGGCTTCACCACCGCGCTGGTCGAGCGCCGATTCGGCCCTAGACACCGAGTCATGGCCGACGAGCCGATTGCCGCGCTCTTCGGCGTCGATAACGTTGCCGCGCGCCGCGACCTCGATACGGCCGAGTTCTCGCTGGTCGTCGAGGCAGGGTTGGGCAGCGGATATCGCGACTTCCGGAACATCCGCGTGCACACGTTCCCAGGCCCGCGCCAGCCTTCCCAAATCTGGACGGCCGAATCCACCGCGCAGGCAGCTACCGAGCTAAGTGACACCTACAAGAAGCTGGCCGACGAACGCAAAGACATCTGCGGGATGACGTTGCTGGCCTCGCGCGCTGTGGCCACTCCGTTCGTTGGCGCGCTGGCAGCGGTGCTTGCCTTGGCCGAGGTGATGCGTCCGCTCCACGGCGGCCTGGTCTATGCCGCCCTGGACGTGCAGCTAAAGAGCTTGCGCCATCGCACTGGCGCAGCACCTACGCCTTACCAAGGTCTGCAGACGGCCTTCGTTCAAGCCGAGAAGCGGCCGGCCGGCCCCGCGCGGGAGGCCACTTGAGCAGGCGTCACTACCGCCGCCGGCGCCGCGACAGCCTTTCCTCGGCGGTGGACGACGCCGCATACATCGCCGCGAGGTTCGGTCCTGCCGGCGCCCTCTGGACCGGCGTCATTGGCTTCGCCGTCTTCTACGCCGCGTTGCCGGCTTGCGTGATGGCCTGGACCGCGGACCGTAAGGCCACCCTGAAGGGCCCAGCCGCGGCGGCCTTTGCGAACTTGCTGGACCAGGTCATGTGGCAGCGCTTCATCTCGCCCTGTCAGTGGGCCGGCATCGCCATCCTGCTGGTGTGCTCGGCCATCGCCATTTGGAAGTACCTTGGCCAGGCTGACCTCGATGGCAACGGCGTGACCTTCCTGAGCGCTGCGTCGAAAGTCGTCAGCCGCTTGATTGGGCATTGAGCGCGTCAGGCGCTGAAGCCTGCTGCTTGCATGAGCACCCTACGAACCGCGTTCCCCGCCGCTTGCCGTCGGTCACGGTCAATTTCAACTGTACGATTTCCTCGTACGGTTGCTCTGAGCCCGCCTCCTGCGCCAGCTTGCGCTTCAGGTCTGACCAGTAGCGCTTGGCGCTTTTGCTCTCAACACCACCTCTGTCAAACTACCCCCATGCCCCACGCCGTCTCCCGCCTGCGCACAGCCCGCCTGGCGCGCGCCTCCAAACCTTTTTTAGCCCGTGGCGGGCCGCGTAACGTCCGTTGTGCCGGCTGCCGGCTGGTGCCCAGCCATTGCATGTGTGCCTTGCGGCCGGTGACGCCGCATGTCAATGCCGGTGTCTGCCTGGTGATGGCGGATATCGAGGCGCTCAAGCCCAGCAACACGGGCTGGCTGATTGCCGATGTGGTGGCTGACACGTTTGCCTTTGGCTGGGCACGCACCGAGGTGGAGCCCGGCTTGCTGGCTTTGCTGGCGGACCCGCAGTGGCAGCCGTATTTAGTCTTCCCCGGTGAGTTTGTGGCGGCGGAGCGGGTGGTGACGGAATTGCCGGCCATCATCGCGCCAGTCGATGGCAACAACAACAGTCACCCAGCCAAGCGCCCGCTGTTTGTGCTGCTGGACGCGACCTGGCCCGAGGCGCGAAAAATGTTTCGCAAAAGTCCTTACCTCAACCACTTGCCGGTGCTCAGTTTGCAGAGCGAGCAGCTGTCGCGCTACAAGCTCAGGCGCTCGCAGCGCGATGAACATTTCTGCACCTCGGAAGTCGCGGCTTTGTGTTTTGCGCTGGCCGGTGAGGCGCTGGTGGCCGAGACGCTGGAGGCTTACCTGGATGTGTTCACCAATCACTATTTAAAAGCCAAGCAGCAGCAGCCTTTGGATCTGGAAGATGCGGCACATCAGCGGTTGAGCGAACTGCGAGCAGACGCGACACCGTTACCTCCCGCAGGTGTGCCCTGATGTGCAGCCCCCTGGTCCTGGTGCATGCCTTGACCATCATCGGGCTGGTGGGCGCCTTCATCGGTGGAGCGCTGCACGAGGGAAAGCTGGCGTCCTATTTGCGGCAAAAGCATCCCGAGGTTTGGGCGAACCTTGCCCAGCGCAAGCTCTGGCTTGTGGAGGGCGACATGCAGAGCGCCGCCATGCAGCAGTACTTGTGGCGTGGTGAGCATAAAAACCTTCAGGATGTGGCGCTCAATGCCATGGTGTTCAGGGGTTGGCTGTGGGCTGCGCTTTTTCTCGGCAGCATTGTGGTCTTGATGATTGTTCAAGACCGGGTATCCCTGGACAGCTACCGCGCCTGCATGGGCCTTCTCTAGGCAAGCGCGGGGACATGGAAGACGCGGCGCACCAGCGTTTGCGCGGCTTACGTTTGTAGACAAGTCTCGGGTGGCGAACACTGGCAGGCCGGCGCCTGCCCGGCGCACAATGGTGGCCCTTCGAAAGGGCCGTGCCCATGGTGAACGAAGCCTCTTCCTCCTCTTCTTCTTTCCGGACGATCTGCTGGCAGCCCACATGGAACCCGGCTTCGCGGGGCCTGGGGCTGGAACATTTGCTGCTGGCGCCGGGCCAGGCCGACAGCGTGGTGTTGGCGGTCGATGAACACCAGCAGCCCTTTCGCCTGGCCTACCGGCTCTACTGGGACGAGGCCTGGCAGCTTCGCAGTGCTGATTTCTTTGTTGCCAAAGCCGGCATCAACCGGCTGCTGAGCCTGCGCACGGACGGCAAAGGCCAGTGGCAGGATGGCGAGGGCCGGCCCCTGGCCGGGCTGGACGGGTGCCTGGACATCGACATCTGGCCCACGCCGTTTACCAACAGCTTTCCCATTCTTCGCGAGCCCATGGCCGCGGGGGAGCGGCGCACTTTTCGCATGGCCTGGGTTGACGGGACTGCCTTGACGGTGAAGGCCCAGGCACAGGCCTACACGCGCGTGGCCGACAGGCTCTACCTTTTCGAGAGCCTCGATGGCAGCGGCTTCAAGGCCGAACTGCCGGTGGATGAAGACGGCTTGGTGCTGGACTACCCGGGCTTGTTTCGGCGGTTGAAAGTTTGACGCGGCAAAAGGCTAGTGCTTGAAACGCTCGACCACAAAGTCCACAAAGCTGCGCAGCTTGGGCGAGCGGTACCTGTCGGGCAGGTAGAGCACGCTCATGGGCCGCGTGGCGAGTTGATGATTTGGGAAGAGCTGGACCAGGCGGCCCGCGCGTACATCGCCCTCCAGCAGGATGGCCGGCTGCAGCACGATGCCCATGCCCTGCAGGGCTGCCACACGCAGCGCCTGCCCCTGGTTGACCTGCAGGCGGCCCGACACGGGCACACGGCAGATGTGCTCCTGGTCAGCCAGGCGCCAGTGCGCCGCGGCGGAGGGCGAGAAAGACAGGCACTCATGTTGGCTCAGCTCATCGGGCCTTAGCGGCGTGCCCCTGCGTGCCAGGTAGGCGGGAGAGGCGCAGATCATGAGCCGGTAAGGCGCCAGCGGCCTGGCGATGAGGGCTGAATCGGGCACCGGGCCGATGCGGATGGCGGCTTCGAATCCTTCCTCCAGCAAGTCCAGCACACGGTCGCTGAGCACCAGGTCGATGCTGACCTGCGGATAACGCTCCAGGTAGTCCGACAAGGCGGGCATCAAGGCCTCGGTGCCGAAGGAGACGGGCGCGGTGACGCGCAATTTGCCGGCCGGCGCGAGCTGCAGCTTCTGCGCCTGCTCGTCGGTTTCGGCGACGAGGCGCAGGATTTCCTTGCAGCGCTGGTAGTAGTCCTCGCCAAAAGGCGTGAGGTGCTGGCGCCGGGTGGTGCGGCTCAGCAGCTGCATGCCCAGGCGTTTTTCGAGGGTGCGCAGGTGGTTGCCGGCCATGGTGGCGGAGATGTCGCAGGCCGAGGCGGCGGCACTGAGGCTGCCTTTTTCAACGGCAAGCACATAGACCTTCATGCTGTCCAGCAAGTCCATTCGACACTCCGGCTTTTAAATGAATCAATCAAACAGGTGTTTATCCCTGATTGATTCTAAATAACACTGGCGTTTCATCTTCTTCCTCCTCATTCAAGAAACCCCAAAGACCATGAAAGCCATCCAGCTCACCGCCCATTCCCTGAACGCATTTCGCCAGACCGAACTGCCAGACCCCAAGCCCGGCCACGGCGAAGTGCTGCTGCGCCTGCGCGCCGCGACGCTGAATTACGCGGACGTGGCGGTCGCGACCGGTGCCTTCCCGGGCGCGACCTTTCCGATGATCCCGGTGGCCGACGGCGCGGGGGAAGTGGTGGCCCTGGGCGAAGGGGTTGACGCCGCGTCTCTTGGCCTGGCGATAGGCGACCGTGTGGTGCCGCACTTCATGCCGGGCTGGCAGGACGGCGCGATGACACCGCACAATGTGGCGGCGATGCGCGGCATCACCCTGCCGGGTTCGCTGGCCGAGTATGTGGCCGTGCCGGCCGCCAGCCTGGTCGCCTTGCCCGCGCACCTGGATTTTGTGCAGGGCGCGGCGCTGCCGATCGCCGCCACCACGGCGTGGAATGCGGTGCGCTCGGCCTCGGTGCGGCCGGGGTCGGTGGTGGTGCTGCTGGGCACCGGCGGTGTGAGCATTTTTGCCCTGCAGTTCGCCAAGGCCTCGGGCGCGACGGTGATCATTGCTTCGTCGTCCGATGAAAAGCTGGAGCGGGCGCGCCAGCTGGGCGCGGACCATTTGATCAACTACCGCGCCACGCCGGCCTGGGACGAGCAGGTGCTCAAGCTGACCGATGGACGCGGCGCGGACCTGGTGGTGGAAACCGTGGGTGAAGCCACCATCAAGCAGTCCATCCACGCGGCGGCCATGGGTGGCACGATTTTTACGGTCGGCTTTGTCAGCGGCACGGCGGCGTCCATCAACTTGCTGCCCATCATCGTGAAGGCCTTGCGCATCGTGGGCAACAGCACCGGCTCGGTGGCCGACCTGGCGCAGGCGGTGCGCGCCATTGCCGCGCACCGCATCGTGCCGGTGATAGACCGCGTGTTCGGCATGGCCGACACGGCCGCGGCCTATGCCGAACTCAGTGCCGGCGGCCGGCACTTCGGCAAGATCGCGATCGCGCATTAAGGCCGGCAGGCCTGCGCATCAGCTTCCCGGCATCACATCTTCATCGCTTGCGCCCGCGCAGCGCGCCGGGTTTGCCGGCCCATGCGCCCAGAAAGTACATCGAAAAAAGCGGCAGCGCGGCCATGTCGGAAGGGTGGTGCTTGAGCGGGCGCGGGCTTGTTTCGGCACTGGCAAGGGAGGCGGGTTTCGCGGCCGGGGAAGCTGCGGAAGAGGCGGCGTCAGGGCGGGTTTGGCGTTTTGTCATCCTGGTGTGTCCGGTTTCAAAAAAAGGAAAAGGAAAGCAAGGCGCTGATGGTGGACGCTGGCTGTCGCCGGGATGTCGCGATGCATGTTCGCCGCCGCGACATCTCCGCGACAGCGGGACGGCACAGTGCGTGCAGCCCGGCGGTCCGCCGGCGGCCTTTTTCCCGAAACCGTCCAGGAGAAGTTCCCTATGAAGCGCAAGTCTGTTGTTGTTCCCGCCGCTGTGGTGTTGCTGTCGGCGCTCGCGGGCGTTACGGGCGCGTATGCGCAGCCCAGGCCCGAGCCCGGGGCCTCACCCTGGGGCCTGGGGGTGGGCGTGGCGGCCAGGACCGACATTTACGCGGGGGAAAGCGCCAGGCTTCGCGCGCTGCCGCTGATCAGCTACCAGGGCGAGAAGTTCTTCTGGCGCGGGATCAGCGGGGGCTACCACCTGCTCAGCCGCGACGGTTTCACGCTCGATGCCACCCTGGGCGCCCGGCTGGGCGGCATCAAGAAAGAAGATTTCGGCGTGGCCGAGCTCGCGGCCCGGGGCATCAACCGCAACCTGCTGGAAGACCGCGACAACGGCCTGGACCTGGGGATTGCCGGGTCTTTCAAGGGCGGGATGGGCGTGGTGGAACTGGCGCTGAAGGCCGATGTGTCGGGCGCCAGCAAGGGCTACGAAGCTTCGGCCAAATACGGCTATCCGCTGCAGTGGGGGCCGGCCACGATCACGCCCCATGTCGCGGTCAGCCATTACTCCAGCAAGCTGGCCAATTACTACTACGGCACGCTGGACGCGGAAGTCGCCCGGGGTGTGGTGAATTACAAGCCGGGCAGCGCGGTGATTCCGCGTGTCGGTATTGAAGTGATGCGACCCTTCGCCGACAAGTGGATTCTGGCGGGCGGCCTGTCTTACAGCGCGCTGCCGGGCAAGATCCGCAACAGCCCTTTGGTGGACAAAGACGCCAAGGGCGTAACCTCGGTGTTTGTCGGCATTACCCGGAAATTCTGAAGCCGGCGGATGTCGGACCGATAGGGAACCGAGATGAAGGACCGAGATGGAGATGATTGAAGGCCCGCTCAGCATCCTGATCGTTGAGGACAACGCGCCTATGGCGGCGAACATCTACGACTACCTGGAAGCCTGCGGCCACAAGCCCGACGCCGCGCCCGACGGCAGGTCGGGCCTGGGCATGGTGCGGGCCAACCACTACGACGCGATCGTGCTGGACTGGATGATGCCGCGCATGGACGGCCTGGCCATGCTCACGCAGCTGCGGGACGAGCTCAAGTCGAGAACGCCGGTGATCATGCTGACGGCGAAAGACCAGCTGGACAGCAAGCTGCAGGGCTTTGAAGCCGGGGCCGACGACTACCTCGTCAAACCCATCGCGCTGCCCGAACTTGAAATGCGGCTGCGGGTGCTGGTGACGCGCAGCCATGCGGCGCAGGCCCTGGGGCAGGTGCTGCAAGCCGGTGACCTGCGCTTCAACCTGCAGTCGCTGGTGATCACCCGGGGAGACCGCGAGCTGTCGCTGTCACCGATACGGCGGCAGATACTGGAGGTGCTGATGCGCCGCTCGCCGCACATCGTGAGCCGCGAACACCTGGAAGCGCAGATCTGGGGCGAGCGGACCCTGGACAGGGACATCCTGAGGTCGCACATGCACTTGCTGCGAAAGGAAGTCGACGGCGAGGGGGACCGCAAAATCCTGCACACGGTGTTCGGGCAGGGCTACAGCATACGGGTGCAGGATGGCGAATAAAACACGCATGTTCGACCTGCACTGGCGCATCAGTGCCCTGTTTGTCGCGTTCGGTGTGCTGCTGGCCGTGGGCGTCACCGTCTCGGTGGGCTTCGGCCAGGTGATGATCACCCACCCGGTGTGGGAGCAGATACTGCGCTCGACCACCGAGCATTACATTGCCGGCAGCAAGGGCAACACGGGCAGCGCGCCCGTGTCCTTGCCGACACAGGGCGCCTACAAAGGATGGCATGTCAAAAACGGCATGGCCTTGCCCGCCGACATGCCGGCCTACCTGGCCACGCTGCCCGCCGGGTTCTACAGCGAACAGGACCTGGACCGGTTTGACGAGCACGACTACGCGGCCCTGGTGACGCCGGTCGCGGACGGCCGCGTGGTCACCGTCATCGACATGACCGACATCGAGCAGCTGCAGAACAAGGTCGGTATCGGCGGCTTGATCTTTGTGCTGGTCAACCTGGCGCTGGTGGGCGCGACGCTGCTGTGGCTTCACGGCAGCCTGCGCAAGCCGGCCAGGGCGCTGGCGCAGCGCATGGAGGCCCTGGACCCGGAGCAGCCCTCGCAGCGGCTGTCGGTCGACTACCCGCAGGCGGAGCTGCACGAC
>Ga0209025_1003389_pt1 | contig 15186 bp, 12 predicted proteins | sample AraplaMF_Col_mLB_FD_184256 | JGI IMG/M metagenome (GOLD analysis project Ga0209025, IMG submission 184256) | Arabidopsis root microbial communities from the University of North Carolina, USA - plate scrape MF_Col_mLB (SPAdes) (version 2) | ecosystem: Host-associated > Plants > Roots > Endosphere... | reverse complement strand
AGTCGGATTCTTTTACCGAGGCCGGATGTCTTCGCTTTGGCTTCTTCAACGAGGCGATACACCTGTTCGAGCGGCAGGACAAAATCCCGATTGCCCGCAACAGGGCGGTTAATGAAGAAGTAATACGGCGTGACCCCCGCCCAAGACAACTTATCGAGCAATTCCGCTAAGACATCAGCGTTATCATTAATGCCCCGAAGGATCGGGGTCTGATTCACGACGATCGCTCCAGCTTGATGTAACGCCTCAAACCCTCGTCTTGCTTCAGGCGTTATTTCACGCGGATGATTGATATGGGCCATCACATAGATCCGGCGATCACTATTCGAGAATGTCCGAATGGTATCGAGCAGCTCCTCATCCTCATAGATGCGCATCGGGTTGAACACGGGAATTTTGGAGCCGAGCCGAATAATCTTCACATGTTCAATGTCTCGCAATTGCTCAATAATCATTTTCAATTTGGGTGTTGCCAGAATCAAGCTATCTCCGCCTGTCAGGAGCACATTGTTAATCTCCGGATGCTGCCGAATATATTCGATGCCCGGACTCACATCTGACATCGCTTCTTTTACATCATTACGGAACAGACGTTTACGGAAGCAGTACCTGCAGTACGCACCACATACCTCGGACACGATGAGCAGTGCCGTCGTCTTATACTTATGCTGACAGCCCGGAACCACGTAATTCGTGTCCTCATCGGACGCATCCCATCTACCGTATTCGGACAATTCTCCCTCATTCGGGATTACTAATTTCTTAATCGGGTCATTCGGGTCGTTCCAGTCAATCAGCTTCAAGTAATAATCATTCACGCGAAATACGAACTTCTCCGTTATTTGCTTCAACTTCGCCCGTTCTTGCTCCGGGATCTCCACAATTTTATCGATATTCGTGATATATTTCGGCTGTGCCATATTGTTGTTCCTCCTTGAAAGTCAGATTTATGGTAACGCTGTGTCCCTCCTCTCGTTCTTCAACATAAAAAATGACCCGCAGTCCGCAAGCGTAAGCATGTGCTTCGTCCTTGCAGGCAACCGGGCCTCTCTCGAATAGACGCAAAAAGACCCGGTTCAACGGGTCAGGGGTGCGGAAAAAGTGTCTATGATTGACCCATCCACTGCTGACGAGGTTAGCTGTCGGGCTCGGGAAAGATGGTTCCCTACAATACATCCTTGATTCGCCCCTAAAAATTGGTTCCCCCGCTTTCCGATCTCATATCCGGAAATTAAGCGTATTTCCATTTTACAACAATTTATCTTAGACAGTCAAATATTAAATTATCGTATATTTCAAGAAGTCACATTTCAACCTAATTGGCGCCGGAAATGCTGCGGTGTCGCATGGTAGACCTTCTTGAACATTTTCGCAAAATAGGAAAAGTTGCTGTATCCCAGCGATTTGGCAATATCCGAAATCGGCATCGACGAGGTTGCGATCAGTTCCTTCGCTACTTTCATTCTTTCATTCAGAATGTAATCTGTGATCGATTCGCCCACTTCACGCTTGAATAGCCTGGACAAGTACGCAGGATTCAGATGCACATACTCCGCGAGCTGTTCTCTTGTAATCACTTCGCTCAGATGATCGGCGATGTAACGTTGAACTTGTTCAATCACTGAATCGTTCTGATGCAAGGAATGGGATACCAGCCCGATGAGCTTCAATGCCCAAGCATGCATCTGATCCAGCGTTCGAGGTGCGGCCCCGTTCAATTGCCCCTGCCCCTCATGCAGCAGTTCATGGGCAGACAATCCGTTCTTATGAAGAATGTAATGAATCATCTGAAGAAATCCATGATTGAATGCCTGCAGTGCGCTCGCAGATAGTCTTGCGTCCGACCGGAACGCTGCAATACACCGCGCCAGCTCCTTCTCGATCTCTTCCCGCTTCCCCTGCTCGATCAGAATCGTCCAAGCTGAGAAGAGCGGCAGCTTCATCATGCCAGTCTTCTCCCGGTTGCGCAAGAAGTACACTTGATTGGATTTGTGCAAGTTGTTGTATTCCAGCTCGAGCAATTCATGATACATCTCGCTCACGTTAAATAACGAAGTGACTTCCCCAATATAGCAAGAGATTTGACAATTGAAGTACTGCTGACAAGACTGAATATACTCCTGGCACGACTCGGACATCCCTGCAATTCCGCTATGCCCCTCGTCCAAATAACGAATCACGACATTCACGCCCTGACGTGTCTGAATGACAACCCCATTCGCCTCATGCAGCAGTAGCTCAGACGCCCCCTTCCGAATGGCATACTCCATCATTTCTTCATCTCTTGTACTGAACTCCCGTTGCCATGCTTCAACACTAATAAGAAGAGGTAAAATCTTAATATCCGGTTTGATCGTCAGATCATGCTCCTCGAGCAAACTCTGCACATTGGTCGGTGTACAGGTAATGCGATTGGAGAGCACGTCATTCCAGAATTTATCGGCAATGAGCGGCTTCTTCTTCGTCCAGAGATCATAATAGGGCTTGTATTGTTCGCGCAGCTGAAGCAATTCCTTCTCCTGCTCAATCGATTGCAGCATCTTGGCTAAGGTCGACTGCAGCACTTCATATTCTACAGGCTTGAGCAAATAATCGAAGCTATCGAGCTGGACCGCTCGCTTAACAAAGCTGAAATCGGCATGTGCTGTCAAGAACACTGTCTCGGTCGCAGGCGAGTGTGCATTCACCCATTCAAGCAGCTCAATGCCCGTCCCCTTCGGCATCTCGATATCGCAGATGAGAATATCGATCGGTGTACGTTCGAATACCTTCATCGCTTCCCGCATGTTATAGGCTTCATGGACTTCCGATACTTGCAGCTCCTCCCAATTCACACCGCTCTTAATCCCCAGCACAGCATAAATCTCATCATCCACGATCAGTGCTCTATACATCGTTACCCCTCCCAAGGTCCACTATCATAAGAACTGAACTGCGTAAGCGTGCGATAAGGAAGTACAAGCCTCACTTTCGCGCCGGCACCCGGCTCATTCGCGAATTCAAGCACTGCCGCTTGCCCGAAAATATGTTTCAATCGATGATGCACATTCCAGATGCCGAGATGCTCATCCTGCGGCTGCGTGAAGTAACTTCCATTCTGCAGCGATTCAAGCGCCTCTTCAGGAAACCCGCTTCCATTGTCCACAATGACGATTTCATATAAATCTGGCTCTGCTAAGGGAGCTATACGAATCTCCATGTGAAACGGACGATCCATAAAATCAAACCCATATTTGATCGAATTCTCAATGAAAGGTTGGATTAGCAGCGGCGGAATACAGGCTCTCTCCAGCCCCTCCGCAATATGGTACGAATACGTAACCCGCTCAGGGAAGCGCAGCTGCTGAATCCGGATATAGCTCTCCATATGCTCCATTTCCTCCGCAATCGTCACAACGACCTGATTCGTCTTTGTCGCGAATCGGAAATATTTCACCAGATTCACGCACATGACCTGAATCAGCTTGTAGTTCTTAATCTCAACCAAGTTGTAGACGATGTTGATCGAGTTCAGTAGAAAATGCGGGTTGATCTGGAGCTGTAGATGCTTCAATTCTGCCTTATGCGCCTTAATTTGCTCCTCGTAGACGTTAATCTTCAGCGCCTGAATTTCAGAAGCCATTTCGTTATAAGCGTCATTAATAATCGTGAACTCTCTCGTCTTCGGATTGTGCAGGCGGAAAGACCACTCGCCTTGCTTGATCTTGCGCATCCCGCGGATGAGGTTGTTCATCGGCTTCAGCATAATGTCATTGAGATAGATCAAATAAATAATCAATAAGAAGCCAGCCAGAATCGGGATAATAAAAATAAAGCTGCGGAACTTCGTTAATTTCTGCAATAGTTTCTCTTCTGGAATAAAGGCGCTTAACATCATATCCGTATCCTTGATTGGATTGCTGACGACGATATAATCCTCTTGCTGCAGCCGGAACCGTTGATAGGTATCATTCATCCCGGCCAGGAGCGAGGAATCTAGCTTGGCTTGCTGAATGCCCTCTTTGTTCGTCATAATGTCGCCTTGTTCTGTCAGGAATGCCGAGAACCCCTCTTGTCCGAGGCCAATGAAATCTAGCGGAATCATCAGGTTTCGTAATCGTACACAGGCTCCTAGATAGACACCCGACCCCGTATCCACAATACGGACCAATGCATATTCGTTAAGAACCGGGATGACTTTCCATTCACGAAAATAAGGACTGTCGGGCTTAGCATCCTGCAGCAGGCTGCCTAACGTCGATTGCAGCGCTTCCATTTCCTCATAGCTGGTCGCCTTCATCGCCGTATTGAAGAAATCTTTGTTCTGAATCGTATAGATAAATTCAAAATCAACGCCACTATTGAACCGATGGTCACGGTTCAAGATATTCAGAACACGTCCTTTATTGAGGAAATATTCATCCGGGTCATCAATCAACCGAGGCAGCGCGATAATATTCGGATCTTCAATCGCAAGGTTATAGAGCAAATTCACCTCACGGTTAAGTAGCGTCTGAATCTGATTCGAATAGAGAATAATCATATTCTTATTCGATTCAGCGACCTGCTCTCTCACCGTATTGGATGCATAGAAATTGTTATAGAGCAGCAGCACCATCAGCGGAATCGCGAGGGTCATAAATCCGATAATTAGCTTAAATCGAAGAGATTGGCGTATACTCATAGATTTCCTCCCGCTTCGGTCATGGACCTTCATCATTAGACACGCAATCGATACTAATGTGATGATAGCACATAAGGAATCCCTCTCGGTTCACTTTTGCAAGCGCCCCGTGAAGGATTCCCTGTTGTATTGTTAATTCATGCTTATTTTTGCGCGGCAGCCCACTCTTGCAGCTGCTTGTCGACCTCTGCCTTCACTTTGGTGAATCCAGCCGCATCGCGCTTCTCTTTCCATTTCGCAATTGTCTTCTCGGCATCTACCGCACCTGTTCCGAGCGATGCCTCGAACTCTTTATTGACGTTCTCGATCGCAGCCATTTCCGCTTTAACCGGCTCTTGATTGAACGCAAAGCCTAGAATAATAGACCGCTCCGCGCTGTCATTGAGCTTCTGGAATTGCTCCCATTTCTGCGGATCTTCATTTGCCCATAGGTACGAGTTGAATTGGTTCCCGAACATCCAGCCGCCAGGGCTTGGGTAAGCTTGTGTATCGGCATTAACGCCCTCTGGAAAGTCAATTACATTCTCCGACTTCTTCACGTAGTGCTTGCCTTCAACGCCCCAATCAAGCATATTCAGGAGCTTCTTATCCGTATAGAGCAAGTTCAAGAACATCATCGCTCTTGCTGGATCTTCTGAAGTACGGGAAATGCCGAGCATCGCGCCTTGTGCATCCCCTGTTGTTGTGAACGGATCGGCTGTCTCCATTTGGACAACTTCAGTCCCCGACGTGAGGCTCATCTCTTTATCTTTGCCAGGCTTGAGGGATGATGCAACGGCGAATCCTTTACCAGCTTTAATCATATTCATCGCTTGATCCGTATCGGATGTCAGAATATCTTTGTCGAACCATCCATTCTTATACCAGACATTCATCCGTTTGTAGAAATCAATATATTTCGGATCTTCCAGCTTATCGATCGCTTTGATCTCTTTGCTGCCACGCGCCACAGCGATGTGCGCAATAATATTGTCGTAGTTCGCCGCTTCCCAGACATTCGTGAATTTACGGCTAATGATCGGTGTTACGCCTGGCTCATTCGCTTTGATTGTGCCGAGCATTTTCTCTACATCTTCGATCGATTTAACCCCGTTAATATCGAATTTATATTTATCGACCAGCTTCTTGCTGAGCAAAAGTCCGAAGCCTTGTCCGAATTCTTTCTTGGTCGGCAATGCGTACAATTTACCGCCGATGCGCGAACCTTTGATGAAATCCGGGCCAAGCACGTCTGGAATATCTTTACCGTATTGATTCATCAAGTCATCCAGCTCAAGATATTGGCCTTTCGCAGCATCCCGAGGATAGTAGTACCAGCTCGCCGTGAACATCAGATCGAACGGTTCATTGGAGATTTTCATCAAATTCGTCTTATCGTCCCATGAACCCCACTCAATCGGCTTCAATTCAATCGTTGCATTGATTTTCTCCGTCAAATATTTGCTCATCTCTTCTTGCACGACTGCTAGATCCTTCTGCGCTGTACCTGGGTAGACGAGCGTAATTTTATATGGTTTTAACTTTCCGTCTTCCGCCTTGCCTCCTGCTGCTGCTTCGTCCTCCTTGGACCCCTTCGCACCACAGCCCGCGAGTGCAATCATACTGACTAACATCGTTAACATCGCGATTTTAAAAGATTTCTTCATAGCTTATGAATCCCCTCTCATCTGATCATTTCCATAGCAATTCTCGAAATCGATTCGCATTTCCTACTGCTGCAAAATTGTTCATAGCGCGCTATCTTGCTGCGCACCATCCCCTCCTTTCAGCGAACTCGTTATGAACTGTCTTAACCTTTGACAGCACCACTCGTAATGCCGCTGATGTAATATTTCTGGAAGAACGGGTATGCAAATAGTAAGGGCGCGATCCCAACGATCGCAAGTGCCATTCGAACCGTCTCTCGCGGCATCTTGGCGAGCAAATCTCCGGCCTGTGCCGAACTGCTTGATTTCATAATTAGATATTGAATATTGGTGAGTGTCTTCGTCATGAGATATTGAATGTTGTAGAGCTCCGGCTTATCGATAAAGAGCATGCAATTATACCAATCATTCCAATACGACAGTGTATTGAATAGACCAATCGTCGCCATGATCGGGAGCGATAGTGGTACGACGATTTTGAAGAAAATCATGATCTCACTGGCCCCATCAATCGTCGCCGACTCTACTACCGATTCCGGGATCGAATTCGCGAAGAAGCTTCGCATGAGCAGCACGTTAAATGCACTTAACAACAGGTTCGGAATAATCATCGAGAGCAGTGTGTTCTTCATATCGAACATATTCACGTAGGTCATGTACCACGGTACCATACCGCCACTGAATAACATCGTGAAAAAAATGTAAAAGGACAATGTACGTCTAAAGGGCAAGCCCGATCTGGACAGCGGGTAAGCGAATAGCGCTGTAATCAGCAAGCTTACGGCCGTTCCAATCACTGTCGTGATCATCGTGACCCCATACGCCTTCGCGATCTCAGAGAAATCGTTGAATAAGAACGTGTAGGCGGCGAAGCTGATTTTACTCGGAAATAAGGAATAGCCATTCATGGCAATCGAATCTTCATCTGTAATGGAGACCATAAAGATCAAGGCAAACGGAACTAACGATACGATCGTAAAGAGCCAGAAGAACAGATGAATCATCGAGGTGCTAAATATATTTTTCTGCTGCAAGATAGATCCGCCCCTTCTCCTAGAATAGTGCATCCTGTTTATTCACACGCCGTACGGCTGCATTCGCAACCAAGATCAAGACAAAGCACGCAGCCGATTGATAGAATCCTGCCGCCGCTGACATCCCGATATCGCCCGAGCCAATCATCGCCCGATACACGAACGTATCGATCGTATTCGTCGTTGGTATGAGCGCTCCGGTATTCATCGGCACTTGATAGAAAAGTCCGAAATCGGAGCGGAGAATGCCGCTGACCGAGAGCAATGTCATCGTCGTGATGATCGGCGCAATGAGCGGCAGCGTAATGCGAGTCATCTGCTTCCATTTGCTTGCCCCGTCTATCGTAGCCGCTTCGTAGAATTCCTTGTCGATCCCGATGATCGATGCGAAATAGATAATCGATAGGTAACCGACATTTTTCCACGCATTCACGATAATGAGGATATACGGCCAGTAGCCTGCCTCGCTGTACCAAGAGATTGGATCGACGTGGAACCATTTGACCAGAAGTCTGTTCACGAGGCCGCTCTCTGCGTTTAAAAAGCTGTACACCAAATACGCAACCACAACCATCGAGATAATATGCGGCAGTAGAAATGTACTTTGATAGAAGCGAGAGATGACTTTATCTTTAATCTCGTTAATCGTCAATGCCACGAATAATGCAAGAACTAGATTTAAGATGATAAAAGCAAAGTTATACAGGAATGTATTCCTCGTAATGACATAGGCCGTGTCCGAGTTGAATAGAAATTTGAAGTTATCGAGTCCCACCCAATCGCTTCCCCAGATACCCTTCGCATAGTTCAAGTTCTTGAAGGCGAGAATGACGCCATACATCGGAATATAGTTGTTGATGAATAAATACACAACCCCTGGGAGCGTCATTAGCAGCAGCCATTTGTATTTTTTCAGGCTTCTGATGAAATGACCTTGCTTCTTAGCCACCGCTTGGTGTGCTGACTTATTCAGTAACGGAGCCGTCTCTGCAGCTTTCATGACCTCACCCTTTCGCTCATCTCAATCGTTTACTCCGTCATTGTAATCCTCCGGTAGACCTGCTCACCACTAGAATGGTGACTTCCTTTTGCAACAATGGTGACATGTTGTAACGGTCATCGATTGTTGTATTGACAGCGGTTACACGACTCATTATGCTATAGGCGAAATAGATTTCATCCACATTAAGGAAATGCAAAAACACTTACAGAAGAAGCGAAGTTCCACGAATCTCTATTCATCAAAACAATAAAAGGAGGCCAATTGCCATGTTAATCTATCAAGTCGTTCGTACGAATGAATGGTTATTCTCGGATAGTGAAGTATCCAGCGATGGAACCCGCAGCATTTCTCTGATAGCTGCGCGCGGGAGCCGTGCCAGCTGTCAGATTCTCATCAATCACGTACCTGCGGAGGCAGAGATTCGTTGGAGCTATCGACCAACGTCTCCTGCTGAAATGGATGTGGAACTCTACCAAATGATCGATGTCCTCGTGAACGAAAATACAGGACCGGATGTCTCAACGGTACCAGTGGGCACCCCTGCGGATTACGCGACTCGCCTCGCTCCGTTCCGCGTCTATGATGCGCTGCAGCCTGTCGGTCCTGCGTTCTCGTCACGGTCGGCTACGGAAGCGCTGTATGTTAGCTGGGACATTCCTCTATCGCTAACAGCAGCGGACTATTTGGGTGTTCTCGAATTGTGGATTGGCGATGAACTGCTCACGATTCCCGTGACGCTTCAGGTTGTTCATGCGAGCGTTCCCGAGCAAGCTACACTCGCAACGACGAATTGGATGTCGATCCATAATATCGCGAAGAAGCATCAGCTCGAATTGTGGTCGGAGCCCTTCTGGGCGATGGTTCGCAAATACGGGGAAGCGATGCGCAGAGCCAAGCAAACCCACTTCCTCGTGGGCCTCGAATTCATTCAAATTCATGCCGCAGATGGACAATATACCTTCGATTTCTCGCGTGCTGAGCGGTTGATCCGCCTGTTCCTCGAGCTTGGATTTACAGGCATCGAGGGCGGACATGTCGCCGGACGGACAGATTGGAATGCGCCGAATTTCGTCTTGTCCTATGACAACAAGATTGACGCGACCGGAACCGAAGGGTTTACCTTCCTTGCGCAGTTCTTGACGGCATGGCATCAATTCCTAAGCGAGCATGGCTGGTTGGGGCTAACCATTCAACATATCGCGGATGAGCCGATCGAAGAATCCGCTGCGGATTTCCGGATCTTGTCTGGCATCGTACGCAAGTTTATGCCAGGGGTCCCGCTGATTGAAGCGATGATCTATCCGGCGATCGAAGGCTCCATGGATATTTGGGTGCCGACGAATGAGGGCTTTGATAAGCACCGCGAATATTTCGAACGCGTTCAGAAGCTAGGCGATACCGTCTGGTTCTACACCTGCTGGAATCCAGGCGGAAAATATTTGAACCGCTTCATGGACCTGCATCTCTTGAAGACGCGCTATCTGCACTGGGGGAATTACAAGTATGGCCTAACGGGCTATCTCCATTGGGGCTTCAATCAATATTTGGGAGATCAAGACCCTTATGAATTGACTTGTCCATTCCTCGCGCCGAGTGTCCATTCACGCCGCGTCCCTGCAGGGGATACTCACATTGTCTATCCGGGTGCAGATGGACCGCTGCTCAGTATGCGTCTCGAAGCGATGCGTTCCGGCGTTGAGGACTACGAGCTACTCCAGCAACTTGCGGCTTATAACCGCGAGGCGGCAGATGAAATCTTGAACACCTGCATGACCAGCTTCACGGAAGTGAATACCGATTTGTTCGTGTTCGATGGGGCCTATCGGAAGCTCCTCGAGACACTGTCCTCCTATATTCAGCAGGATTCTAATGTGGAGGAGCGAGTGTAATGCGCAAACAACTTCAATTCCGCGAGGACGGGACTTTCAAAATTGTACAGTTCACAGATACCGAGTTCTGCAATGGCGGAGACGATGAGATCAAGATGGAGACCATGATGCGGCGAATATTAGAAGATGAACAGCCGGATCTGGTCGTCTATACCGGCGACGTCATTGCAAGTGGTGGATGTGCAGATGTCGCGCAGTCGATGCGCAACGCTGTATCCATTCCCGAGGAGATGGAGATTCCGTGGGCAGCTGTATTCGGCAACCATGATTCCGAAGCCGCGAATTTGACGCGCGAGCAGCTCCATGCGCTGCAATTGACACATAAATATTGTTACGCCAAGTCAGATCCGCCGAATGTGCACGGCGTAGGCAATTATGTCCTAACGATTGACGATGATTCGCAGTTGCCTGCAGCTGCGCTGTATTTTCTCGATTCCGGCAGTTATTCGCCGCTCGAGTATTCTCGCCTTGGCTTCTACGATTGGATTCGCCGAAGTCAGATCGACTGGTACACGAATGAATCGTATCGCTTAACGGTGCAGAATGGCGGCGAACCGCTGCCGTCACTCGGATTCTTCCACATCCCGCTTCCGGAGTACAACGATGTGTGGGACTTCTCGGTATGTTACGGCCAGAAGCTGGAAAAAGACATCTGTGCGCCGTGGATCAATACGGGCTTCTTCGCTGCGATGATCGAGATGGGTGATATCATGGGCACATTCGTTGGTCATGATCATGGTAATGATTTCTGGGGAACGCTGCACGGCATCCGGCTCTGTTATGGTCGTACTTCACGCTACGCCGATCTGGATCAACCATTCTTGACCGGTGCGAGGGTGATTCAATTGACTGCTGGAGCGCGTGCGTTCGATACGTGGCTGCATTTGGAGGATGGCTCGATTGTACGCAATCAGCCTGCGCATCAACCGGAAGGGCGCCAGGTACAAATCGGAACGAAATAACAAAAGAGACCGAGGAACCCCACGCGATCGTGAAGTTCTTCGGTCTTTTTGGTGCGCTTGACAATTCTATCCAATCGTCCTATGATCTTTTTATGAATATAAAATAAAATTATTCACAGAATCATAATTTGAGGTGAAATTCCATCCATGCCTAAAAAATTCAATGATCAAGAGAAAGAGCTCATCCAACAGAAGCTGCTCAAGGCAGGGCAAACCAGCTTCCAAACCTTAGGTCTCAAAAAAACAAGTGTTGAAGATTTAACGAAGGCATCCGGGATTGCTCAGGGATCTTTTTATCTATTCTATAAATCCAAAGAAGAGCTCTGCTATGAGATTCTTCTGATGGAAGAAGCCTCGATTCGAGAACAGCTGCTTCAATCGATCGCTTCGAATCCTGCGGTAACCAAAGAGAGTATTCGCGACTTTATGTTAGACGGATTTCGCCTCATGAGCGAGAACCCGCTTATTCGCCAAATGTATCTCGAAGGGGAATTCGAATACCTCCTCCGCAAGCTGCCTCGTGAACTGCTCGAGCAGAACTATCGCGATGATCAAGATGCGATGATGCCCGTCGTTCAGAAATGGCAGGATAGCGGCATTCTAGCGGATGTTGAGCCTGAACTCATCGTCAGCATGTTCCGGGCGATTGTTCTTTTATCTCTGCATAAGAAGGAAATCGGTGAGCACAGCTATAACCCCACCATCGAGCTTCTCGTGGACGTATTGGCGGAAGGCATGGTTGCGAGGAGTACAAGAAAGGACGGATCACAAGATGATTGACGTCGAACAATTGGAATACAGCTACCCGGGGACGAACAAAAAGACCCTGCAAGGCATCGATTTTTCGATTGCCCGTGGTGAAGTTTTCGGATTTCTCGGGCCTTCCGGGGCGGGCAAGAGCACAACCCAGAAAATATTAATCGGCGCGCTGCGCAACTACACAGGGAGCGTGCGAATCCAAGGGCAAGAAATACGTCATCTAGGTTCCGATTATTATGAGCGGATCGGCGTCGCTTTCGAATTCCCGAATTTCTACAGTAAATTTACGGCACTTGAGAATCTGAAGCTGTTCCAATCGTTGTACCGAACATCCAAAGACGATCCGATGGATTTACTCGATAAAGTTGGGCTCGATCAGGCCGCCCATATGAAGGTGTCCCAATTCTCGAAAGGCATGAAAATGCGGCTGAACTTCTGCCGGTCCATTCTCCATCATCCCGATATCCTATTCCTTGATGAACCGACTTCGGGGCTCGATCCGCTCAATGCCAAGATCATGAAAGACCTGATCCTAGAGCAGAAGGCTGCTGGAACTACAGTGCTGATCACGACGCATAACATGCATGCGGCCGAAGAACTATGTGATCGAGTGGCTTTTATCGTGGATGGACAAATTCCGCTCATTGATTCGCCGCGAGCCCTGAAGCTTCATCATGGGCAGCAGCGGGTTCGGCTCGAATACACGTCTTCGGAAGAGAAACATATCGAGGAATTCCCGACCCATAACCTAGGGAACAATGAGCGATTCCTACAATTGATCCGACAGCATCCCATTGAGACGCTACATTCCCTGGAAGCAACACTCGATCAGATCTTCATTGACGTGACAGGGAGAACACTGGTATGAGATGGGGCAGCGCACTTGCACATGATATTCGGTTCCAATGGCGGCACGGGTTCTATGGAGTATACATTCTCGTCTGTCTTCTCTACCTGCTACTGCTGCATTTCGTTCCTGCAGATAACCAAGCATCCATCGTGATTCTGCTCACCTTCTCGGATCCAAGCGCAGTCGGTTTGATTCTAGCTGGGGGCATCATTTTACTGGAAAAGGATCAATGCATACACCACCATCTCTTCGCCACCCCACTGCGGCTGCAGGAATATTTGATTGCCAAAGCCCTGTCCATCTCGGTCTTATCGGCCAGCGCCGCATGGGTAATTCACGGCTTCTCGATCGGTGTACCCGCGTCGCCAATCCTATTCACGCTCAGTATTCTGCTCTCATCCAGCTTCTTCACCTTCTTATCCATCGGCGTCGTCTCGCGCGCTCGATCCATTAATGGATTTATCCTGCTCTCGCAAGTCTATGCCCTGCCATTTGCATTGCCGCTGCTCTATTTCTTCGGCATCGGCCGCGATAGCTTGTATTTGATCTTCCCGACGCACGGATCGCTTCTTCTGCTTCAATCGGCGCTCAGGCCGCTATCATGGCGGGAGATCGTCTATGCCCTAACCATTCTGATCGTATGGAATGGGATTGCCTTTCTCTGGGCGCAGCGATCCTTCGAACGCCGGATTTTGCAAAGAATCAACGAAAGGAGGGATATCCGATGAGGAACTATTATCCGCTGCTGGTTCAGGATACCCGGCAGACGTTCAAGGACCCGATGCTGATGGCCAGTCTATTCGGCCCTCTCGCCGTCATCTTATTCGCTCGATTTGGCTATCTCCCGTTATCGGAGTGGATCGAGCTGCACTATGGCTTTCGCTTAGCAGAACACACCGAGTTCATTGCGACATTCCTGGTCGTCGCCATTCCGCTCTTGCCCGGTACGATGGCAGGGCTGCTCATGCTCGATGAACGCGATGAGAACATGATCAGTTACTATGCCGTAACGCCGCTTGCCCGCCAAGGATACTTCATCTATCGCTTATTCCTGCCCAGCCTATTGGCATTTGCGTTGACGGCATCCTTCTATCTATTCTCCGGCCTCGCAGACAAGGGATTAGGCAGTGTATTCGCTCTGATCCTGCTTACCCTTGAGGCGCCATGCCTTACGTTGTTCCTCGCCGCCTTTGCTGCGAATAAAGTGGAAGGGCTGGCACTCTCCAAGCTGTGCGGGCTGTTATTCGCCGGACCTGTCGTGGTCTCGTTCGTTCCACTCCCGTGGCAGTACGCTGCCGCGTGGCTACCGACATTCTGGCCGGCCAAATCGCTGCTCACAGACCTTGCAGGCGAACCCGTTCGATCCACGATCATCTTCATCATCGGGCTGGTTCTGCATCTAATCCTCCTGCAAGGCTTGGTTCGCGTCTTCCTGCGACGAATCGATTAAGCTATATACAGCAAACGACCGCTCCCCTGATCCAAGGAGCGGTCGTCTGTTTATTCGTCCCATTGTACACGCAGCAATAATCGATATCTCATCAGCGCCAGTATAAACTCCTCATAGAAGTCCTGCCGCACAATGAATTGGTACTCGTGATTTTTGTACACATAAGAATACACATCACTTAATATCTCATTCTGCTCGAATCGCACCTGAACCCGTCTGATCGCCGCATCGATCACATCGCCGCCTAAGGCCCGAATGCGGAATTCCATATCCTGTTCATTTGCACTCTCGCGAATCTCAATGATGCTCGAATCGTACGTGTAGGTTAACATATCGAATCCGTCCTTTCTTTCGCTACATTAAGTATCTGACGTATAAGTAAATACTCGATAGTACAATCGATAGAATCATCAGCGGGAAGCCGATCTTCAAATATTTCATGAATGAGATCGGATAACCTTCTTTGCCTGCAAGCCCTGCCACGATTAGATTGGCGCTAGCACCGACCAATGTACCATTCCCGCCGAGGCAAGCTCCGAGCGCTAGACTCCACCATAACGGCTCCAGATTTGTAATCCCCATTGTCCCCATATCTTGAATCATCGGAATCATCGTGGCGACGAATGGGATATTATCGAGGAAGGCCGATGCGATGGCACTTAACCATAAGATGAGCATCGATGTCATCAACGGGTCTCCTCCGGTCAGTTCAATAGCTTGCTCCGCTAACTTCGCAATCACCCCTGTCTCGACAAGGCCGGATACAAGCACGAACAATCCGATGAAGAAGAACAGTGTCGTCCATTCCACATGCTGCAAGGCTTCTTCGAGCATATGCTCACCCGTGATCAAGAGGAGCAAGAACGCCCCGGCCAAGGCAACTGTCGCGGATTCCAGATGAACCAGCTGATGCAGGAAGAACCCAATAAT
>Ga0209025_1003388_pt1 | contig 15189 bp, 14 predicted proteins | sample AraplaMF_Col_mLB_FD_184256 | JGI IMG/M metagenome (GOLD analysis project Ga0209025, IMG submission 184256) | Arabidopsis root microbial communities from the University of North Carolina, USA - plate scrape MF_Col_mLB (SPAdes) (version 2) | ecosystem: Host-associated > Plants > Roots > Endosphere... | reverse complement strand
ACTGGAGCAGCGGCATTGGCTGAAACGGATCCCGAGCGAAACCGACAGACGTTTCGAGCAGATTGAGCTCACTGCGCTTGGGAGGCAATACTACCAGAAGATCACCGTCCTTGCTCAGAAGTACCAGGAGACAGTGCGCCAGATGCTCGGCGATGAGGCGCTTTGCCAGCTCGACCTTGGGCTGCAGGCCATTGAAGCGTCTGCCGGACTCCGGCGCAAATCAGGTGAACGATAATCCGCTTAACGGATAGCCTTCGAAGTTCTTCAACGTATTGAGAACGATCGAGGTCTTCACGTGCTGGACGGATTCGTGCGGTAGAAGCACATCGTTGACGAAGCGCGAAAGGCCGGCGAGACCACGGGTTGCGACCTTGAGGTGATAGTCCATCTCGCCTGTCAGCGCATAGGCTTCCAGAACCTCGGGAAGACCATTGACCAATTGCGCAAAGCGGCGCGCGTTGTCGCGATTATGGGTCGCCAGCGTAACCGAAATGACGACCAGCAGATTAAGTCCCAATTTGTCCGGATCGAGATTTGCCTGATAACCGCGAATGAAGCCCTCGGCCTCCAGTCGCGTTCGCCGTCGCGAACATTGCGAGGCTGAAAGTGCAATGCGTTCCGATAGTTCGATATTGGTCAAGCGTCCGTCACTTTGAAGCTCGGCGAGGATCCGGAGATCAAATCCATCCAGTTGCTCAGACATTGTATGATATGCTCGCTATTTGCATCTTTCGTGCGGATATTTTGCCAATAGCGCTCACTATGCAAGCACATTGCATCGATGCGGGGCCATAATTTGCATCCAAACGGTCGCAGCCGCAGGAGGAGCAAAATGGGCCCGTATCCACATGACGCACCGCCGTCTCAGATTACCCCGGACAATCCTGCAGGTACGGATGGGTTCGAATTCGTCGAGTTTGCGCATCCCGAGCCCGCGAAGCTTTCAGAACTGTTCACGCGCATGGGGTATCGACCGGTCGCAAAGCACAAGAGCAAGGACATCACCGTCTGGCGCCAGGGCGACATCAACTACATCGTCAATGCCGAGCCCGGCAGCCATGCCATGCGCTTCGTCGACAATCACGGCCCCTGCGCGCCTTCGATGGCGTGGCGCGTTGTCGATGCCCGGCATGCCTTCGATCACGCCGTTGCCAGGGGCGCCACCCCTTATGAAGGCAATGACAAGACCCTCGATGTTCCTGCCATCGTAGGCATCGGCGGATCGCTGCTCTACTTCGTCGACCGCTACGGTGCGAAAGGATCGGCTTACGATCTCGAGTTCGACTGGCTGGGCGAGCGTGATCCGAAACCAAAAGGCGTCGGCTTCTTCTACCTCGATCATCTGACCCATAACGTCTATCGCGGCAACACGGACAAGTGGTGGGACTTTTATCGCGAACTCTTCAATTTCAAACAGATCCACTTCTTCAACATCGACGGCCGCATCACCGGTCTGATGAGCCGCGCGATCACCTCGCCCTGTGGCAAGATCCGGATTCCGCTGAATGAATCGAAGGACGAGACCAGCCAGATCGAGGAATATCTGAAGCGATACAAGGGCGAAGGCATCCAGCATATCGCTGTCGGCACCGATGCCATCTACGAGGCGACGGACAGCCTTGCAGAGAATGGCCTTCGCTTCATGCCCGGCCCGCCCGAGACTTATTACGACATGTCACGCGAACGCGTCCATGGACATGACGAACCAATTCACAGGATGCGCAGGCATGGCATCCTGATCGACGGCGAAGGCGTGCTTGATGGCGGTACGACGAAGATCCTGCTGCAGATCTTCTCCAAGACCGTGATCGGTCCGATCTTCTTCGAGTTCATCCAGCGCAAGGGCGACGAAGGTTTCGGCGAAGGCAACTTCCGGGCGCTTTTCGAATCCATCGAAGCCGACCAGATACGCCGCGGCGTGATCAAGCCGGCCGCCGCCTAGCGGTCGACCGAACTGCGAAATCAATGGCCGTCGGGGGCAACGGCCTCTGGCGGCATGGTTTCCAGCAGGTTCTTGCGATGGAAGATAAACAGGCCGGCAACGACGATGATCGTGCCGCCCGTGATCACGTAGAGATCCGGAGCGTCGCCGAAGAACACGTATCCGAGCGCAATTGCCCAGATCAACAGGCTGTATTGCAGCGGTGCCAGCAGTGACGCTGGGGCAAGCTTCAGCGAACGTGTGATCAAAAGGTGGGCGCATGAGGCAATGACGCCAAGCGCAAGCATGCCTGCGAGCTCGACTGACGTTGTCGGCTGCCACGTACCGATCGAGAGCGCTGCCCCGACGACCAGCGCTGCGACCATCTGCCACGTCACGAGCGTTGTGTCGCTGGTGTTGCGGAGGTGTCGGTTGAGCACCAGCGTCATCGCAAAGGACAGGCTGCCGACAATGCCGAAGAGAGAGGGCAGCGACAGCATCGCGGAGGATGGACGCAGTGCGATCACCACCCCGCAGAAGCCGACGAAGACCGCCAGCCATCGGCGCCAGCCGATCCGCTCGTTGAGAAGGAAGTGCGAGAGCGCGGCAACGTAAATCGGGCCAGCCATGTAGAAGGTCATGACGTCAGCGAGCGGCAGATAGGCGACCGCGGCGTAGAACAGGCCGACATCGAGCGTGGCGAAGAGCACGCGCAGAAACTGCAGTCCTTTCTCCTCTACCCTGACGAGTTGGGCAGGACCCTGCCGAGCGATGAGCGGCCCCAGAATGGCGAAACTTCCAAGCGAGCGGATAAGCAGCACCTGCCCGACAGAAAAGTTTGTCACCAGCCACTTACCCATCGCGTCATTAAGGGCGAAGAGAAAGTCTCCAAGCAGCATCAGTGCAACGCCCATCACTACGACGTTCTTGAGGCCAGTCGCGGTGGGCTGCGGTTGCATGTCAAAATTCCTGTAGACGGTCGCCGCCTCGTTGCGGCAGTCGGGGCGTCGCGTATCTAGAACAGGGTGTCAAGTCGTTACGGAGGCTATTGCGACCTGCCGCGGAACATTTCGATGATCGCCGAGAAATCGCGCTCGCCGTTCCCCTGTTTCTCGAAAAGGGCGTAAAGCTGCGAGGCTTCGGCCCCAAGCGGCGTCGACGCACCGGTTGAAAGTGCCGCCTCCTGTGACAGCCGCAGGTCCTTCAGCATCAGCGCGGCCGCAAACCCCGGCTTGTAGCCATTGTTCGCAGGCGATGTCGGAACCGGCCCTGGAACAGGGCAATAGGTGCTGATCGACCAGCACTGACCCGACGACGTCGAGGCAACGTCGAACAGGGCCTGATGGGAAAGCCCGAGTTTTTCACCAAGCGCGAAAGCCTCGCAGACGCCGATCATCGAGATGCCGAGGATCATGTTGTTGCAGATCTTGGCCGCTTGTCCGGCGCCTGCCTCCCCGCAATGAACGATTTTCTTGCCCATGGCTTCCAGGATCGGTTTGGCCTTCACAAAGGCCTCGTCGGAACCTCCGGCCATAAAAGTCAGCGTGCCAGCCGCCGCCCCGCCGGTGCCGCCCGAAACCGGGGCGTCAAGGGAAAGACAACCGGCGCTGCGCGCCATGTCGTGCGCCTTGCGGGCGCTGTCGACGTCGATCGTGGAACTGTCGATTACAAGCGTACCGGCGGAGATCGAGCGAAGGATATCAGTCCAGGCGCTGAGAACGTGCTTACCCTGCGGCAGCATGGTCACGACGATTTCCGCGTCTAAGACCGCCTGGCTGATATGGCTTGCTGCCGTCACGCCATGTGCTTCTGCCGCTTGCAGGACCGGGGCAGCCAGGTCGAAGCCGGTGACCTCGTGCCCGGCCTTGACGAGGTTGGCGGCCATCGGCCCGCCCATATTGCCGAGCCCGATGAAGGCAATCCTTGACATGACATTCTCCTATCTGTTGTCTTCCAGAATCATGGCCGCCGCCTTTTCGGCGATCATGATGGTCGGTGAATTGGTGTTGCCCGATGTGATCGTCGGCATCACGGAGGCGTCGGCAATGCGAAGCTTCGCCAGCGCCTTGAACTTCAGGCGAGGGTCAACAACACTTTCGCGATCAGAACCCATCCGACATGTTCCGACAGGATGAAAGATCGTCGTCCCGATATCGCCGGCCGCCTGCGCCAGTTCTGTATCGGTGCGATAGCTCGGGCCTGGCTTGAACTCCTGCGGGTTAAACCGCGCCAATGACGGTTGCGCGACGATTTTCCGCGTCAGGCGTATCGAACGGATAGCTATGTCGCGATCGCGTTCGGTCGAGAGATAGTTCGGGCTGATTGTCGGTTGGGCGGCAAAATCGGGGCTCACCGCGTGCACCGAGCCGCGGCTCTCCGGCCTCAGGTTGCAGACACTCGCGGTGATGGCAGGGAACGGATGAACCGGATCGCCGAACTTGTCGAGCGACACCGGCTGCACATGATATTGAAGATCAGGCGTCTCCTTGTCGGGACCCGAGCGGGTAAAGACGCCGAGTTGGCTCGGCGCCATAGCCATTGGTCCTGAGCGCCTGACGAGATATTCCAGGCCGATCGCGGCCTTGCCGATGAGGCTTGTTGCCTTCTCGTTGAGTGTCGCAACGCCGGTGACCTTGTAGGCCATCCGAAGCTGCAGGTGGTCCTGCAAGTTCTCGCCAATAGTCCTCACCTCCGTGGCGACCTCGATGCCCGCATTCTTGAGCACCTCACCGCGACCAATCCCCGACAGTTCCAGAATATGCGGTGAACCGATCGCGCCGGCCGCAAGGATGGTTTCCCGTGCGGCGTAAGCGCGTCTGGTGGTGCCGCCATGATGATAGTCGACGCCACTGACCGCACCTTCCTCAATCAGCAGCCGGGATACCTGCGCTTTCGTCAGAACCGTCAGATTGCCGCGTCGCATGGCCGGACGCAGGAAGGCCTTGGCGGTGTTCCAGCGAATGCCAGATCGTTGATTGACGTCGAAGTAACCCGATCCTTCGTTGTCGCCCGTATTGAAATCCGGGCTTTCGGGAATGCCCGCCTCCCTCGCGGCCGCCTGAAACGCGTCGAGCACCGCCCAGCGAACGCGGGCTTTTTCCACGCGCCATTCCCCGCCCGAGCCATGCACATCATTCTCGCCGCGATAAAAATCCTCCGACTTGCGGAAGAATGGCAGCACGTCCTCCCAGCTCCAGCCGGTGCATCCCATCTGCCGCCAGAGATCATAGTCGCGCGCCTGACCGCGCATGTAGATCATGCCGTTGATCGAGGAGCAGCCGCCGAGCACCTTGCCGCGTGGATAGTTGAGGGCGCGCCCGTTCAATCCGACCTGCGGCGCGGTCGTGAAGCACCAATCGGTGCGCGGGTTGTTGATGCAGTAGAGATAGCCGACGGGAATATGAATCCAGTGGTAATTGTCGCTGCCGCCGGCTTCCAGCAAGAGAACGCGCGTGTTTCGGTCCTCGGACAGCCGATTGGCGAGCACGCAGCCGGCGCTGCCGGCACCAATGATGATAAAGTCGAAGCGATCCATGCGAATGCCAGGCGGGTTAGCGGCGGTAGACGAAGCCGAGTTTCCGGCCGAGGCGCGACGCGTAGAACTCACCAACGATGCCGCGGCGGAATATCAGCACGCAAATCATGAACACGATGCCGGTGATGATCGTCACCGGGAATTCCGATGTTGCAAGGTAGTTTTCCAGCGTTACGACCAGGCCAGCGCCAAACAGTGGACCGATCAACGTGCCGATGCCGCCAAGCAGCGTCATCAGGATCACTTCGCCGGACATCTGCCAGGCAACATCGGTCAAGGTCGCGAACTGGAAGACCAGCGACTTTACCGCTCCAGCGAGGCCCGCCAATGCTGCCGACATGACGAAGGCGCCAAGCTTGTAGCGGGCGACGGAATAACCGAGCGATATCGCCCGCTGCTCGTTTTCGCGGATCGATTTGAGGATCATTCCGAATGGCGAATTGATGAAGCGCCAGATGATCAGGATACCGACGACGAAGACGGCGAGGACGAAGTAATACATGTTGGTCGAGCTGTTGAGGTCGATGAGGCCGAACAGATGACCGCGTGGCACGGACTGGATTCCGTCCTCGCCGTGCGTGAACTCCGATTGCAGGCAGAAGAAGAAGAACATCTGCGACAAGGCCAGTGTGATCATGGCAAAGTAGATGCCCTGTCGGCGGATCGCGAAAAAACCCATGATCAGGCCGAGGACGGCAGCGCCCGCGACACCGACCGCGATGCCAAGTTCCGGCGAAAACCCCCACTCCTTGACGGCATGCGCCGTGAAATAGGCGGCGCCGCCGAAGAAGGTCGCGTGGCCGAACGACAGTAGACCGGTATAGCCGAGCAACAGGTTGAAGGCGCAGGCAAACAACGCGAAGCACAGGAGCTTCATCAGAAAAATCGGGTAGAAGAAGAACGGCGCAAGCAGCAAAAGCAGCAAGCCGATGACGATGAAGGCCGCCTGCACCGAGATGGCGGTTCGGCTCTTTTCTGTGCTGATGGTTTCGGTGATCTCTGTCATCGTCACGCATCCCGGCCGAAGAGGCCCGCTGGCCTGATGAGAAGGACAATTGCCATGATGACGAAGATCACGATGTTGGAGGCTTCTGGATAGAACACCTTGGTAAGACCTTCCGCGATGCCGAGGACATAGCCGGTAATGATCGCCCCCATGATCGAGCCCATCCCGCCAACCACGACGACGGCGAAAACGACGATGATCATGCTGGAGCCCATCAGCGGCGACACCTGATAAATCGGGGCTGCCAGCACGCCCGCGAAAGCCGCAAGACCGGCTCCAAGCGCGTAGGTCAATGTCAGTAGAACCGGTACGTTGACGCCGAATGCCTGGACAAGCGTCGCATTTTCGGTGGCGGCCCTCAGATAGGCCCCAAGCTTCGTCTTCTCGATCAAGAGCCAGGTGCCAAGACAGACCACAAGCGAGACGACGACGACCCAGCCGCGATAGATCGGCAGGAACATGAAGCCGAGATTGACCGCGCCGGCGAGTGCCGCGGGCTGCGCATAGGGCTGGCCTGAAGAACCGTACAGGTAGCGGAATGTGCCTTCGACCGCCAGAGCAAGGCCGAAAGTGAAGAGCAGGCCATAGAGTGGATCGAGATCGTAGAGCCGGCGAAGAAACAGTCGCTCGATGACAGCGCCGGCCAGTCCGACGATGATGGGGGCAAGGATCAGCGACGGCCAGTAGCCGATGCCGGCATAGGCAAGCAGGAGATAGGCGGCAAAAGCGCCGAGCATATACTGTGCGCCATGGGCGAAATTGATGACGCGCAACAGGCCGAAGATGATGGCGAGTCCGAGGCTCAAGAGGGCATAAAAAGAGCCGTTGATCAGGCCGATCAGCAACTGGCCCATGAACGCCTGCAGGGGAATGCCGAAGATCGTCGTCATCAGATCACACTCCCAGAACCTTGTGCAGCGTCTCCATCCGCTCCGGCAATTCGCCCACCGGGAACTCTGACACCATCTGCCCGTGGTCCATAAGATAGAAGCGATCGGCGATCCGGCTAGCGAAACGGAAATTCTGTTCGACGAGCAGGATCGTCATGCCGCGCTCCTTCAATTGCTTCAGAACCTCGCCGATGCGCTGGACGATGACAGGCGCCAGTCCCTCGGTGGGTTCATCGAGCAACAGCATGCGAACACCGGTGCGCAGAATGCGGGCGATTGCCAGCATCTGCTGCTCGCCACCCGACAGCTTCGTGCCTGCACTATTGCGGCGCTCGTAGAGGTTTGGAAACAGTTCGTAGATCTCGTCAACCGTCATGCCGCCCGAGGCAACGACGGGCGGCAGCATCAGATTTTCAAACACCGTCAGCGTCGAAAATATGCCGCGCTCTTCCGGCACGAAGCCGATACCGCGATGCGCCGTCTTGTGCAGCGGCACATGCATCATGTCTTCGCCGGCAAAGGCGAGCTTGCCCTTGCGGGTGCGGACGATGCCGGTGATGGTGCGCAGCGTCGTCGTTTTTCCGACGCCGTTACGGCCAAGAATGGTGATCGTCTCACCCTCGCCGACCCGCATGTCGACGCCGTGCAGGATGTGGCTTTCGCCATACCAGGCGTTGAGGCCCTGGACCTCAAGAAGTGTCGCCATCAGCCCTCCTCCGAGCCCATGTAGGCCTGGCGTACCCGCGCATCGGCGCTGACGGTCGCATAATCGCCTTCGGCAAGAATTTCTCCGCGCTGGAGCACCGTCACATGCTGGCAGATATTGGCGACCACAGACAGATTGTGTTCGACCATCAAGACGGCGCGGTCGCGCGCCACTTCCCGGATCAGCGCCGAGACGATCCCGACATCCTCGTGGCCCATACCTGCCATCGGTTCGTCGAGCAGGAGAACCCGTGGATCGAGGGCAAGGGTCGTTGCGATTTCCAGAACGCGCTTGCGACCATAGGAAAGATCAGCTGCGATCTGGTCGCGCTCCTTGGAGAGGCCGACTTTGGCAAGCAGTTGGTCCGCGCGATCGTTCAACGCATCGAGGGCCGATAATGGACGCCAGAACTGCGTCGACAAATTGCTTGGCCGCTGCAACGCCACCCGTACATTGTCGAGAACGCTCAGATGCGGGAAGACCGCGGAGATCTGGAATGATCGTACCAGCCCCATGCGCGCCACCTTGTCCGGCGCGGTTTTGGTGATGTCGGTACCCATCAAGGTGATGGTGCCGGCGGTCGGCTGCAGGAACTTTGTCAGAAGGTTGAAGACTGTCGTCTTGCCAGCGCCGTTGGGCCCGATCAGCGCATGCACGCTTGCATCATGAACGTCGAGATCGACATTCTTGACGGCAGTGAAGCCGCCGAAGTCGCGGCGCAAACCGCGGGCGGAAAGGACCACCCGCGGCGCTGCGTTCGATTGGGTTGCGGAAACCGCCATCACCTAGTTCACCAGGGCACAGCCGCTCTTGGCGGGATCGATATAGGCTTCCTTGCCGGGAATGGTCGCGAGAACGTTGAAGTAGTCCCACGCTTCCTTGCTTTCGGCAGGCTTCTTGACCTGTAGCAGGTACATGTCGTGGATCATGCGGCCGTTCGGGCCGACGGTGCCACCGCGGGCAAAGACGTCATCGACGGGCAGTTCATGCAACTGCCTGGCGACGGCGTCGGTGTCATCGGTCCCGGCCTTGTCGATCGCCTTGAGATACTGGAGGACGGCCGAATAGGTACCCGCGTGGACCATGTTCGGCATCTTGCCGGTGCGGGCGAAGAACTTCTTGCCGAATTCGCGGCTCTTGTCATCGAGGTTCCAGTAGTAGCCTTCCGTCAGCGTCAGGCCCTGTGCCGCCTCTAGGCCGAGACCGTGAACTTCAGCCAATGTAAAGAGCAGTGCCGCCAGATGCTGGCCACCCTGGGTGATGCCGAACTCGGCTGCCTGCTTGATGGCGTTGGAGGTATCGAGACCGGCATTGGCAAGGCCGATCACCTTGGCGCCGGACGATTGAGCCTGCAGCAGGAAGGACGAGAAATCCTGGTTCGACAGGGGATGGCGCACGGCGCCAACCACCTTGCCGCCGGCGGACTTCACGAAATCGCTCGTCTGCTGCTCCAGCGAATAGCCGAACGCATAATCGGCCGTCAGGAAGAACCAGCTGTCGCCGCCCTGTTTGACAAGTGCGCCCCCTGTGCCCACGGCCAGCGCATGCGTGTCATAGGCCCAGTGGAAGCCGTAGGGCGAGCAGGCCTTGCCAGTCAGGTCGGTTGTTGCCGCACCGGTGACGATGTCGATCTTCTTCTTCTCCTTCGCGATCGCCTGGACAGCGAGCGCCACCGAAGAAGTGGTCAATTCCATGATCGCGTCGACCTGCTCGGTGTCGTACCACTGACGGGCAATGTTGGAGGCGATGTCGGCCTTGTTCTGATGGTCGGCATCGACGATCTCGACCGGGACACCGAGTACCTTACCGCCGAAATCCTCGACCGCCATCTTGGCGGCTTCGACAGAGAACTTGCCGCCAAAGTCTGCGTAGACACCGGACTGATCGTTCAAGATGCCGATTTTCACCTTACCGTCGGATGCACCACCGGCGAGCACGGCGGTGCTGCTTGCAAGCAGAAATGCCAGCGAGGCAATGAGATTCTTTCGCATATGTCTCTCCTCCCAGAGATTGGCCAGAATGCGGATCTGTTCAAATTTGGCCAGCCGCCCTCCTCAAGGCCGCCAACCCATGCCTTACGATCATGGAATTGCACCAATCAGGCAAGGCCGCTTTACAACTAATTCCAAACAGTATCTGTTCGTTTTTGAACAGAACTGTTGCTCTGTCGTGACCGTGACGCAATGAATGCAGATCGTTAGGGTGCTTTCTTTGGAAGATAGGGCGGACATGGTCGAGGTGCAGGCTGCGTCGCATTAGACGAAAGACCAATATCGAGCCGCTGGCCGATACCAGGGCTGGCAGGGGGCTTGAATGAACAATTCGCCGCAATTTACCTGGGATGACCTGCAGTTCTTTCTGGCTGTTGCTCGCACCGGGCAGCTTTCGACCGCCGCGCGGCAATTGCGCACCAGCCATGCGACCGTCTCGCGCCGCATCGACCGGCTCGAGTTTGCCCTGAAGGTCAAGCTCTTCGAGCGCAACCCACGCGGATATGTGATGACGGCAATGGGGGCGCGCTTCGTCGAGACCGCAGAGAAGATGGAGCAGGAAACGGAGCGGCTGCGTGCTGACCTGACCGACGGCGCCACGATACAGCGCGGGGTCGTGCGCCTCAGCGCACCGGAGGGCTTCTCCAACTTCTTTTTTGCGCGTGTGTTGCCACGGTTCGTGGCAAGCCATCCCAATCTGTCGCTCGAGCTCGTGACCATCCAGCAGATCATGTCGCTGTCGCGCAAGGAGGCGGATATTACCGTCGTCCTCGATGAACCGAAGGGCGGACCTTATTTTTCCGACAAGCTCACCGACTACCATCTCCAGGTCTACGGCTCTAAGGAGTACCTGAAACGAAGTGCGCCGATTACCTGCCGAGACGACCTCCTGGAGCACCCCTTCATCAGCTATATTGAGGAGATGATCTTTGCGCCCGGGCTCGACTATCTCGGCGACGTACATCCGCGCATCAAACCGCAGTTTCAAAGCTCGAGCATCTTTGCGCAGCTGACGGCAACGCGAAACGGCCTCGGGCTGTGTGTTCTTCCCTATTTCTTCGCCAGCCGTTACCCCGAACTCGAACGGGTTCTTCCCGACGAGGTCGATCTCAGGCGGCACTACTGGATCACCTGCCATCGCGACTTGCGCCAGTCGCCACGAGTGCGGGCGGTTATCGATTTCCTGCGCGAAGCGGTCGTTGGCGAGGATGTCCGCTTCATTCCGCCCTGGGTGAAACGCTAGATCGACGTCGAAATCTCCTTGCGAGTTGACCCTTCTAGCAGGCGGGTCTAAGCCCGAAGGACGGTTGCACCGGCAGGTGGATGAGGAGGAATGACCATGCAGCATACCCGCGAGATCTTCGACTGGGCCGATCCGTTCCGGCTCGTTGAGCAGCTGACGGATGAGGAGCGCATGGTGCAGGAGACGGCGCACGCTTACGCGCAGGACAAGCTGGTGCCGCGTGTGCTGGACGCCTTCCGCCACGAGAAGACGGATCCTGATATCTTCCGCGAGATGGGCGAGCTTGGGCTGCTTGGACCGACGATTGCCCCGGAATATGGTGGCGCCGGCTTGGGTTACGTCGCCTATGGCCTGATCGCCCGCGAGGTCGAACGCGTCGACAGCGGCTACCGCTCGATGATGAGCGTGCAGTCCTCACTCGTCATGGTGCCGATCGATGCCTTCGGTTCGGTGGCACAGAAGCAGAAATACCTGCCGAAGCTTGGCTCCGGCGAGTGGATCGGCTGCTTCGGCCTCACCGAACCAAACCACGGCTCGGATCCGGGCTCGATGGTGACTCGGGCGCGAAAGGTCGATGGCGGCTATAGCCTGACCGGCGCCAAGACCTGGATTTCCAATGCCCCGATCGCCGACGTCTTTGTCGTCTGGGCCAAGACCGAGGACGGCATTATTCGCGGCTTCATCCTGGAGAAGGGCTGGAAGGGCCTGTCGGCGCCGGCGATCCACGGCAAGGTCGGTCTGCGCGCCTCGATCACCGGCGAGGTGGTGATGGACGAGGTCTTTGTGCCGGAAGAGAACCTGCTGCCCAACGTATCGGGCCTCAAGGGTCCCTTTACCTGCCTGAACTCGGCCCGCTTCGGTATCGCCTGGGGCGCGCTTGGCGCTGCCGAGGACTGCTATGCAAAGGCCCGCCAATATGTTCTCGATCGCAAGCAGTTCGGCCGGCCGCTCGCGGCCAACCAGTTGATCCAGAAGAAGCTTGCCGACATGATAACGGAGATTTCGCTCGGCCTCCAGGGCTGCATCAGGCTTGGCCGCATGAAGGAAGACGGGCACCCGCCGGTCGAATTGACCTCGATCGTCAAGCGCAATTCGTGCGGCAAGGCGCTCGATATTGCTAGGCTCGCGCGCGACATGCTCGGCGGCAACGGCATTTCCGACGAGTTCGGCATTGCCCGCCATCTCGTCAACCTCGAGGTGGTCAACACCTATGAAGGGACGCATGACGTCCACGCCCTTATCCTCGGCCGCGCTGTCACCGGCATCGCCGCCTTCGCCAATTGACTCACGTAAACCATCGCGTCAACGGTCGCATAAATTGAAACCTGCGCGACAATGTGCCAGCCTCTCGTGACCGCGATTGGATTACGCGCGGCATGGGGGATTGCACATGTTTTTGTTTCTTGCATTTCTGATCGGAATTATCGCAGGGCTCAGAGCCATGACGGCGCCAGCCGCCGTTGCCTGGGGGGCTGCTCTCGGCTGGTTTGACGTTTCCCAATCACCGCTTGCCTTCATGGGATATCGCTGGACGCCTTGGGTGTTTAGCCTGCTTGCCGTCGTCGAGTTGATTACCGACCAGTTGCCCTCGACACCATCCCGCAAGGTTCCCATGCAATTTGTCGCGCGGCTGATCATGGGCGCGCTGACCGGTGCCACGATCGGCGCCTCCGGCGGGTCGCTTGTCGGTGGGCTCATTGCCGGTGTCGTCGGTGCCGCGGTCGGCACATTCGGCGGAGCGGCGGCTCGTGGTAAGCTCGCTGCCGCCCTCGGCAAGGATACACCGGCTGCGCTGATCGAGGATGCGGTTGCGATCATCGGCGCACTCATCATCGTGGGAGCAGTGTGATGCCCAGTTTCGACGCCATCGTCATCGGGGCCGGCCAATCCGGTCCCTTCCTCGCCGCTCGTATGGTCGCGAAGGGTATGAAAGTGGCGCTGATCGAGCGCAAGTTCCTTGGCGGAACCTGTGTCAATGCCGGCTGCATGCCGACGAAGACGCTGGTGGCAAGCGCCCGTGCAGCCCATATAGCCCGACGCGGCGCAGACTTTGGCGTGATGATTCCCGGTGCCGTGGGCATTGACATGGCGGCGGTGCGCAAGCGTGCCGAAACCGTGACGATGAACGCCCGCAACGGCCTCATCAACTGGTTTGCGGGCATGGACGGCATGACCGTCATTTATGGTCACGCGCGCTTCGAAGACCCTCATAGCGTGACAGTCGACGGGCAGACCCTGACGGCCCCGAAGATCTTCCTGAACGTCGGCGCGCGCCCAACCATTCCCGACATGCCCGGCATCGGCGATATCGAGTATCTGACGAGCACCTCGATCATCCATCTCGACCGTCTGCCCAGGCATTTGGCGATCATCGGCGGCAGCTATATCGGGCTTGAGTTCGCGCAGATGTATCGTCGTTTCGGGGCCGACGTGACGGTGATCGAGCGCGGCCCGAAGCTCGCTTCGCGGGAGGATGCGGACATCTCGGATGCGATCGCCGATATCCTGCGTTCGGAAGGCATTGCAGTGCATACGGATGCCGACGGGATCGGATTCTCGAAGACGTCCGGCGGCATCGAGGTCAGCATCGGCCATGGTCAGCCGGCCATCGCGGCAAGCCATGTGCTCGTTGCCACCGGACGCACGCCCAATACCGATGATCTTGGCCTCGACAAGGCTGGCGTCGCCATCGACCGGCGCGGCTATATCACCGTCGATGACAAGCTTGCCACCAACGTCGAGGGCATCTTTGCGCTCGGCGATTGCAATGGCCGCGGAGCCTTTACTCACACATCCTACAACGATTTCGAGATCGCTGCCGCCAACCTGCTTGACGGCGAAGACCGCAAGCTCAGTGACCGGATCCTCGCCTATGCGCTCTACATCGACCCCCCGCTCGGTCGCGTCGGCATGAGCGAGAAGGAAGCGCGCGCCACCGGCCGCAAGATCATGATTTCGACCCGCCCGATGAGCCGGGTCGGGCGTGCCAACGAGCGGGCCGAGACCAAGGGCTTCATGAAAGTGATCGCCGACGCCGAGACGCAGCAGATCCTGGGCGCCGCCATCCTCGGGATCGAGGGCGACGAGGCGATCCACGGCTTCATCGACGCGATGAACGCCAAAGCCCCCTACCCGGTCCTGAAATGGGCCATGCCGATCCATCCGACTGTCTCCGAGCTGATCCCGACCCTGCTCGGGGATCTGCAGGCGATTTAGCGGGCGATTTATCCGCAGCGGGACGCGGTCATTGTCGCAGCCATCAGCGCGGCGTGGACGAATGCCGGTCTAACCACTTGATGGTCGTTGGAGGAGCCATGAAGCTCATCCTCTGCCTGCGGAGGTCTAATCGGCGCTTGCGGCCGGGAGCTCGTCGTCGAGTGCCGTCAATATCTTATAGGCAGCCTTCACTCGCTCGCTGTTCGGATAGTTCTTATTTGCGAAGACTGCGACCCCGATATTCTTGGATGGCACGAAGGCGACATAGGCGCCGTCGGCGATGTCGGCCTTCCGTCAGTGGCTATCAGAGGCAGCGCAAGCGTCCGCCTGACCTGCCTGCCATTCCCCCGCTGTGGACCGAGCAGTGCCGGCGGCGTAAGATGCCGCCGTTAATGCTGGGGGCTCTCCGAAGGACGCACGCACGTGGCTATCTTCATGGACCGGCATGATCTTGCGGGGACATCCGCTGAAGATATTGCCGAGGCGCATCGCAGGGATCTGGCCGTTGAGGATCGGTATGGGGTGAAGTTCCTCACCTACTGGTATGACCAGCGGCGCGGAACCGCGTTCTGTCTGATCGATGCGCCGGACGCCGAAACCGCCCAATGCGTGCATCGCGAAGCACATGGTTTTATCGCGGCTGAAGTGGTCGAGGTGGCGCTGTCGGCGGTCGAGGCCTTC
>Ga0209025_1003384_pt1 | contig 15203 bp, 20 predicted proteins | sample AraplaMF_Col_mLB_FD_184256 | JGI IMG/M metagenome (GOLD analysis project Ga0209025, IMG submission 184256) | Arabidopsis root microbial communities from the University of North Carolina, USA - plate scrape MF_Col_mLB (SPAdes) (version 2) | ecosystem: Host-associated > Plants > Roots > Endosphere... | reverse complement strand
CGCCCGTGAAGGCCCAGATGTGCAAGTACGAGTCGCTGCTCGACGGCACCCTGGGCCTTGAAGACATCGCGCTGATGAACGACTTCCTCATGATGGAAGCCGATAACCAGGCGGAAGCGCGCCGCATTGCGGAACGAAACAATGGCCCAAAGCACCGTCATCCGTGAATTCCTCGTCGCCCTGGGCTTCAAGGTCGACGAGAAGGGCCTGAAGAAGTTCTCCGACGGCGTCGAACAGGCCACCAAGGGCGTCAAGCAACTGGTGACTACCATCTCGGCATCGGCCCTGGCAGTCAGCGTGGGCGTCTCGGCGCTGGCGTCGAAGCTGGAGAGCCTGTACTTCGTCTCGAAGCGCACGGGCGCGGCGGCCACCAGCCTGAAGGCGTTCGACTTCGCCGCCCGCAATATGGGCATCTCGACCGAGACGGCATTCGGTGCGGTCGAGAGCCTGGCCAAGTTCCTGCGCAACAACCCCGCCGGCGAGGGCTATCTGGCCACGCTGGGCGTGCAGACGCGCAACGCGAACGGCGAGCTACGCGACACCGTCGACATCCTTTCCGACCTCGGCGCCGAGCTGGCCAAGCGCCCGACGTACCTGGCCAGCCAGTACGGAAACGTCCTCGGCATCGACGAGAACCTGCTGCTGGCGATGCGCGATGGCGATTTCGCCAAGTTCATGCAGCAGTACCGGGAAATGTCCCGGCGCAACGGGCTGGACAAGGCTGCCGAGGACGCCCACGCCTTCATGGTCGCCCTGCGCGGCCTGGGCACCACCTTCGAGAACTTCGCCATCAAGGTGGAAGGCGCGCTGCTGCGCAAGGTCGGGCCGCAGCTAGACCGGTTCCAGAAGTGGTTCGAAGACCATTCGGACGAAATTGCTGACCGTGCTGGAGATATCGCCGCCGCGATCCTCGCCGCAACCACCGCCCTCGGGCCGCCGCTGTCATGGTTGGTCGACCAGTTCATCGAGCTGGACAAGGCCACCGACGGCTGGTCCACGAAGATCATGCTGCTGGTCGGCGCCTTCGGGGCGCTGGGCGGGTTCAAGATCGTCAGCGGCATCTGGAAGATGGTCGCGGCGGTGCGCGCCTTGGGTGCGGCCAATGCTGCCGCAGCGGCGGCCGGTGGCGCTGCCGGTGCCGGTGGTGCAGCCGGCGCTGGGGCCGCCGCTGGCGCGGGCGCTGGCTGGTTGGCTCGCTTCCTGCCTTGGGCGGCCCGGATCGGCGGCGCAGCGGCGCTGATGTTCCGAAGCGGAGACCTGAACACAGGCGAGGACGCCGAGCTGGCGCGCCGGCGTGCGGCGGCCGGCCAGCCCACCGGATCGGGTAACACTGGCGGCGATGCCGTGTCGTTCTTCCAGCGTATGGGATGGACGCATGACCAGGCTGTGGGGATTGTGGCCAACCTGCAGCGCGAGAGCGGCACCGGCCTGAACCACCAGGCGGTCGGCGACAACGGGCGAGCCTATGGCGTCGCGCAATGGCACCCCGACCGCCAGGCGAATTTCAAGGCGTGGGCCGGCAAGGACATCCGGGATTCGTCCCTGATGGAGCAACTGCAGTTCGTGAACCACGAACTGACGCAGGGCGCTGAGCAGCGCGCCGGCCAGCTCCTTCGCGCCGCGCAGAACGCCCAGCAGGCGGGCGAGATCGTGTCGCGGTATTACGAGCGGCCGGCCCAGGCCGATCTGGAAGCCGCGCGCCGTGGTTCCGCCGCGGTCGACCTGAAGCAGGAAACGACCATCAACCTGTATGGCGTATCTGACCCGGCGGCGGCCGGCCGGGCGGTCAACGACGGCCAGCGCCAGGTGAACGACGAAATCGTGCGCAACATGCAAGGGGCAATCTCGTGAGCTTCCTCGACATCATCACCCTGGTGCCGAAGACCATCGGCCCGGTGAAGATTGGCTGCACGTTTGAGGAGGCCCACCAGGACGAGCTGCAGATCACCGAGCACCCGGTCGAGAAGGGCGCGCAGATCAACGATCACGCTTTCAAGCTGCAACCCGAGGTGACGATCCAGTGCGGCTGGTCGAATGCCGACTTCGCAGCGCTGATCGGGACGCTGGAGTCGATCTTCACTGGGGGCGGCCTGCCGTCCGCCGACTACATCAGCACGGTGTACTCGCAGCTGCTGGCGCTGCAGGAGACGCGCCAGCCCTTCGACGTTGTCACGTCTATGCGCATGTACCGCGACATGCTGTTCAAATCGCTGCGCATGGTGAAGGACCAGAAGACGGGGGCTGCGCTGAGCGTAACCGCCACCCTGAAGCAGATCCGGATCGTGCAGACGCAGGCGACAAAGCTGCCGCCCAAGGAAAACCAAGCTGATCCGCAGGCCACGGCCGAGACCCAGAACACCGGCACAAAGGCCGCGATGCCTGCCACGCCGGCGCCGGGCGGATCGGTGCCACCGACGAGCATGTAATGCCGACCTTCTACGAGATCCCGCTGACGCCAGATCCGCAGCGGTTCACCGTGACGCTCAGTGGCGTGGATTACCGCATGACGGTGCAGTACCGGGATGCCGGGGGCGCCGGTTGGGTGTTAGACATTGCCGATTCCAACAACGCGCCGATTGTGAGCGGCATTCCGTTGGTGACTGGAGTGGACCTACTGGGGCAGTATCGGCATCTGGGCTTCAGCGGCCGGCTGTGGGTGCAGGGCGCAGCCAATCCCGACGACGTACCCACGTTCGAGGACCTGGGCATCGGGTCGCACGTCTTCTGGGTGACAGACTGATGGGTACGAAACAGTTCGGCCGGAAGGTATCCATCTTGGTCGGCCAGTCGGGCGGTGCCGCGACCGAGTTGTCGGAGCTGCGGTGCGTGTTCAGGATCAGTCGCGGCGACCTGCAGACGCCGAACTCGGCCTGTGTGCGGGTGTACAACGTCTCGGAGACCACTCGGCAGCGGATCGAGAAGGAATTCACGCGGCTGGTGGTACAGGGAGGCTATGAGGGCAATTTCGGCATCATCTTCGACGGCACCATCAAGCAGGTGCGGCGCGGCCGGGAGAGCCAGACGGATACGTACCTCGACATCACCGCAGCGGATGGCGACTCGGCCTACAACTTCGCGGTGGTGAACACGACGTTGGCGGCCGGCTCGACATCGGCCGATCATGTGACAGCGGCCGTTGCGGCGATGAACCCATTCGGGGTGACGCAAGGATATGTTCCGACCCTGTCGGCCAACGCGCTGCCGCGTGGCAAGGTGATGTTCGGGATGGCTCGTGACTTCATGCGATCGGTCGCAAAAACGAACCAGACTGTGTGGAGCATCCAGGACGGCAAGGCCATCATGGTGCCCGAGACCTCATATATGCCCGGCGACATCCCGGTGATCACTTCCGAGACCGGCATGGTCGGCCTGCCCGAGCAGACCCAGAACGGGATCACCGTCAAGATGCTGCTGAACCCGAACGTGAAAATCTGCCAGCTCATCAAGATCGACAATGCCAGCGTGCAACGCTACGAGTACAGCTTGAGCGTCGGGCAGCAGGCCCAGAACGAGCTGATACAGCATCAGGCGAAGCTACAGGACGATGGCTTCTACTACGTGATGGTCGCCGAGCACTCGGGCGATACGCGGGGCAACGAGTACTACACGGACGTGATCTGTTTGGCGGCGGACGCGACCGTGCTGCCCAAGCAATTCATCAACCGAGGCGATGTACCGCCGGACAACGTGATCAAAAAATTCGGTTAGCGCCCGTAGGTCGGCAGCGCCTTTATTGTCATGGTGTTTCGGTCGGCCTGGACATCAGCCAGAGGCAGAACGCTGAGCGGAATCGAGTCGGGTGGCATCTGCGGAACGATGATCACGGCATTGCCGTTGATGTTTTTTCCCCAACATCCGATCTCCCAGATCCCCCGATAGGAAGCATAGGCGCGCATGTCCTTGGTGTGCACCAACGGAAGATCGCATTTCTTGTTCAGGTAGAGGATCGTCGGGAACGGGTTGTTGACCGTCTGTCCGACCTGCATGCCGGCGAACGGATAGACGTATGCCTCTTCCGCCGCGGCGACGGCCGTGGCAAGCACAGCGGCGATCAGTACCAGCATTTTCATAGCGACCCCCATGGACAGAAGAGAGAGAGTAGGCGATCCCGAGACGGCGCTCCGGGAAGCGCTTGACGGGATGCGCGTGGGGTTGTGGACGGCGTTGCCAGGAATCATTCAGTCGTTCTCGGGTGGCGGTGACTTTCCCTTGACCTGCGCCGTACAGCCGGCAATCAAAGTACTCGTCAGGCAGTTGGATGGCTCCATCGTGAGCACACCGTTGCCGCTACTGGTCGATTGCCCAGTGCAGTTCCCATCTGGCGGGAATTGTAGTCTGACCTTCCCCGTTGCTCCAGGAGACGAGTGTCTGGTGGTGTTTGCCAGCCGGTGCATCGATGGATGGTGGCAGTCCGGCGGAGTGCAGGAACAGGCCGAGGTGCGCATGCACGATCTCTCGGACGGATTCGTGCTGTTGGGTTTCCGCTCGAAGCCGCGGGCGCTGGCGAACGTCAGCACCACGGCGACCCAACTCCGTTCCGAAAGCGGCGCGACGTACATCGAGATGAACCCCACGCTACAGAAGGTCAAGATCGTGGCGCCGGGCGGCTTCGACGTGGTGGCTCCCCTGTCCACGTTCTCGGCCGCCGTGACGATCACGGGATTGCTGACCTTCGTCGGCGGAATGGTCGGCAGCGCGGCCAGCGGCGCGGCTGCAGTGTTCAACGGCGTGCTGAACGTGATTGGCCAGATCCTGGCGAACGGCAAGCGCGTGGACGACACGCACACCCACTCCGATCCGCAGGGCGGCAACACCGGCCCGGTCAACTGAGGATTCCCATGCGGTACCGAAAGCTCTCCGCCACCGGCGACTACGTCTTCGGTGGGCAGCAGGCCGACTTCTACAAAGACGTGCCAGAGGCAGTTGGCCAGGCAGTACTCACCCGGCTGCGCCTGCTGCGCGGGGAATGGTTTCTGGACAACGCCGAGGGCATGCCGTGGAACACCGAGGTGCTGGGCAAGTACACCAATGGAACCTACGACGCGGCGATCCGCCAGCGCATTTTGGGCACGCAGGGCGTGCTACAGATCACTGAGTACTCCAGCTCCGTCGACACCGAGAAGCGGGCACTGAGCGTCACCGCGACCATCAGCACTATCTACGGCCCCACCACAGTTGAGGCGACTCTGTAATGGCGATCACCACCACCGCACCGACGATCGATGCTAGCGGCATCACGGCGCCGACGTACGCCGAAGTGCTGGAATACCTGCAGGACCAGTTCCGCGCGATCTACGGGCCGGACGTCTACCTGGAGGCGGACAGCCAGGACGGCCAGCTGCTCGCGGTCTTCGCTTCGGCGATCAACGATGCAAACGCTGTGGCAATCTCGATCTACCGGTCGTTCAGCCCGGCCACGGCGCAGGATGATGCACTGTCCAGCAACGTGAAGATCAACGGCATTGCCAGGAAGGCGGCATCGTTCTCGAGCGCCGATCTGATCGTCGTCGGTCAGGCGGGCCGGCCGATCAACAATGGCATCGCCAAGGACACGAACGGCAACAAGTGGGCGCTGCCGGCGTCGATCACCATTCCGCCGGAAGGCCAGCTCACGGTGACGGCGACGTGCCAGACGCTCGGCGCGATCTCGGCACCGGCGGGCACCATCAATCAGATCGCCACGCCGACACTTGGGTGGCAGACGGTCACCAACCCAGCCGATGCTGCGGAGGGCGCGCCTGTCGAGAAGGATGCAACTCTGCGCCAGCGGCAGACGGTTTCAACCGCGCTGCCGTCGCTCACGGTGCTCGACGGGATCATCGGCGCCGTGTCGAACATCGCCGGCGTCACGCGGCTAGCGGCCTACGAAAACGACACGAACTCGACGGATGCTAACGGAATCCCCGCGCATTCGATCTCACTGGTGGTCGAAGGGGGCGATGCCACGGCAATTGCCCAGGCCATCGCCGGGAAGAAGACGCCCGGTTCTGGCACCTACGGGACGACCGCGATTACGGTGCTCGACGTCTATGGACGGCCGATCACCATCCGGTTCTACCGGCCCTCGACCGCCAATGTGGCCGTGACGGCCACCGTCCGGGCGCTGACTGGCTACACATCGGCCATTGGTGACGCCATCAAGCAGGCGATCTCCGACTACATCAACGCCGTGGCCATCGGCGGCGGGCTGTCGGGCAGCGTCGAATGGGCGGACGCCATCACGGCAGCGAACGGCGTCGGGGGCGGTACCGTGTTCAAGCTCACGGCGCTGGCGCTGACTGGCCCCGGTGGCGCGGGCGTGCCCGACGTGGCCCTGGCTTTCAACCAGGTCGCCGCGTGCACGCCGGCTGCCGTAACTCTGACGGTGACGTGAAATGGCGGACATCGCTACGTACACCGATCTCGTCACCAGCGAGCACAACCAGCAGCCCGACTTCATGGCGGTGGTCGAGGCACTGAGCCAGCCGATGGTGGACCTGCAGAACTTGCTCGACGGCATGCCGGGGAAGTTCGACCTGGACACGGCAGTAGACGTGCAGCTCGACGACGTCGGGTTGTGGGTGGGCATCTCGCGCAACGTGCCGGTGCCGCTGACCAATGTCTACTTCTCGTTTGACACGGCTGGCCTGGGCTTCGATCAGGGAAATTGGAAGGGCCCGTTCGATCCGGACACAGGCCTGACTCGGTTGGATGACGACACCTACCGGCTGGTGATCCGGGCAAAGATCGGCGCGAACCACTGGGATGGCACCTTCGGATCGTCGAAAGCCATCCTGGATTCGATCTTCGGCGGTGGCACGTTCGTCTTCATTCAGGACAACCAGGACATGTCGATGACCATCGGCATCGCGGGGAACATCCCGTCGGCCGTGTTCCTGGCACTGCTCGCGAATGGAATCATCCCTCTCAAGCCCGAAGGCGTGGGCATCAATATCGTCGTCGTCACATCCGTGGATGGCGCACCGATGTTCGGCTTCGATATGAGCAATAACCTCGTCGCTGGTTTTGACGCCGGCGCATGGGGAACTCCCCTGTAAAGGCAAATATGGCAAACGACTTTCTCGTCTTCGGTGGCGCAGGCGCCGCCAACGTCATTACTCAGGCGACCTATGCCGCGCTGGCCGCGCGCACCGCGGGCTTCTCGTCCGGCGTTGCGCAGTCGGCTCAGCTCAATAAGGTCTGGCGCCAATCCAGCATCATGGCTGCAGTGCTGGCGCAGTTCATTTCGGACCGCACCGGGCAGGACGTTCTGGACGACGGCACGACGGCCACGGTTTTGGCGAATTTCAAGCTCGCGGCTGCAGCGGTGAACGGGGACGTCACCAAGACGTTCGCCGTGGCGCCCGCGACGCTCAGCACGCACGCTATGCAGCTTGGCCAGGCCGTAGGGCGCCTGCTGAACATTCGTGTCTTCACCGCAAATGGTACCTACACGCCTACGGCTGGAACTAACTCCGTGCGGGTGACAGTGGTCGGCGGTGGTGGCGCGGGCGGGAGCACCAGTACCACGGGAGTCGGGCAGCTGTCGGTGGGTGGCGGTGGCGGTGGCGGTGGGCACGCTATTAGTTATCTGACTAGCGGGTTTTCGGGGGTGAGTATGACTATCGGAGCCGGCGGTGTTGCGGGCGGCGTAAGCAGTGGGGGCACGACGTCGTTTGGCCCTCTACTTTCTGCGACTGGGGGTGGGCAGGGAGGAAATGGGCCTGCCGCAATTCCACCGTACGTGACCATCAATGGCTATGGCGGCGTTGGCAGCGGCGGTAATGTCGAGAACGGTAAAGGATCGGATGGCACTCTCGGTGTAGGAACATCCACCAGTAGCTTTGCGTCAGGCGCTGGCGGTGGCTCCGTCATCTATGGCTCAGGTGGCGGCGCGCAACCTACTTCATCGAGTGCTGGCATTGCTGGCGTTGTTCGAGGATCTGCAGGGGGTGGAGCGCTTGCGGGAGCGAGTACAGGTGTGTTTTCCGGAGGAAACGGCGTAGCCGGAGCCATCATCGTAGAAGAGTATGCATAAGGACCGAACATGAAGATCTATGCCCGTATTGAGAATGGCCGGGTGGTCGAAATCATCGACCCGATGGTCTACGAAATTGACGCGCCGAAGTTCATGTCGGTTCCAATCAATGCTGACGATCCCGAATCTGGCATGAGCACTCAGCCAGCAGACTGGCCGACATTCAAGGCCGGCGACGAAGTGCCAATTGGGCGGCGCTTTCATCCGGAGGTCGTGGCTACCCTGGTCGATGTCACGGGCGTGGTCGGTTTCAATGTCGGTGATAGCTACGTCAATGGTGTTTTTGCACCATACGTACCGCCGGCGCCGACTGCTGCAGAGACCCTGTCGGGTAACACCGCGATGCGCGACACGTTGCTGGCCACAGCCTCGGCGCGCATTGCGCCACTGCAGGACGCGGTGGATCTGGATGAGGCGACGGCGGAGGAGATCGCCGCGCTGAAGCTCTGGAAACAGTATCGGGTGGCTGTCAATCGCGTGAATCTCTCGTTGGTCACGCCGCCATGGCCAGCGCAGCCAGCCTGACGATTCGCACACGCCTTCATTTGCCCGCCGAGAGCGGGCTTTTTTCTTTGCTGCCGGGGAACACATGACGGATAACACGACGCCTAGCGCGGGCCGAAGGCCTCGATGGATTGACACGACGGTGAGCCTGCAAACGCTGGTTGGTAGCGTCATCGGTGGCGCAGTCGCGCTGACGATCGCGTACTACGGCGTGATCGGCCGCGTCTCTGCCCTTGAACAGAAGGACGGCGAGCACGAGCGACATTTCTCTAGGGTGGAGGCCGACATGCGCCAGCAGCGGGAAGAGACGAACCAGCAGGTGCGCGCAATCAGCACCGACGTGAAGGAACAGCTGAACGGCGTCAGCAATGACGTGAAAGAAATTCGGCGGTACCTGATGGACAACGCCGCCGGCGCGCGGCCTGACATGCGGAGGTGGTCGAAATGAACTGGAAGATCGGAATGGCGGACAACTGGCGTCGGCTCCATCGCAAGGGCACGGTGATCCTTGCCAGCCTGTTCGCCGCGGTTGCGGCCTTCGGGCCGACGCTGGTGGATACCTGGAACCTGTTGCCGCAGGATCTGAAGGCTGCACTGCCAGAGGGCACCGCACGCTGGGTGTCCACGGTGGCGTTCCTGCTGGTGGTCTTCGTGCGGTACACGTCGATCCGCAAGAAGGACAAGGGGGGTAGAGATGACTCCGCGTGAATTTGTTCGTGGCCCGTTGGCCGATGCGCTCGCCATCCTGCCGGCCGCGATGAACAAGCCGGAAGCGCAGGTGATGGTGACTGCCATCTGCCTGCAGGAATCCGGCCTGATCTACCGGAAGCAGATGGGCAACGGTCCGGCCCGTGGCTTCCCCCAGTTCGAGCTGGGCACGCGGCAATCGCGCGGCGGCGTCTGGGGCATCTATCTGCATGACGCCAGCCGCTTTTGGCTGGATAGGTTGTGCGCGGCGCGTGGCGTGCAATTCCTACCCGAGTCGATCTGGCGTGCGCTGGAGACTGACGACGTGCTGGCTGCTGGCATAGCCCGGCTGCTGCTGTTCACCGATCCCTACCGCTTGCCGGCCATCGACGATGCTGATGGATCGTGGGGGCTGTACCTGCGCACCTGGCGCCCGGGGAAGCCTCGCGCGGAAACATGGCCGGGATATCACGCGCAAGCGCGTATCGGGGTGACGCCATGAGCAGCCTGATCGAGATCGCTCTGAAGGCTGGGCCGTGGCTGCTGGTCGTGCTCGGCGTCCTGTTCGGCTGGGCCCGTCACAAGCAAGCCCAGACCACCGCGGCGCAGGCTGACCAGAAGGTGGCCGACGCGGAAAGGCGTACTGCCCAGGGCGACGCCATCAATGCAAAGTCCAACGAGGACGCCGCCCGCACCGGCGCCGACAACGCAAAGGTGAGACGCGATGAAGATTCTGCTGCTGCTGCCGATCCTGACCCTAACCGCGTGCTGCACGACGAGTGGGGTAAGTGATCCGCCTGAGCCGCAGGTGGTGGTGAAGACGAAGATCGTGGACACCGCCTGCGACTGGACCAAGCCTTTCTATGTCGACAAGGCCGATGTGCTGACGAACGAGACTGCCGCCGCGATCCTGGCGCACAATCGCGCTGGAGCCAGAGTCTGCGGCTGGAGGCCCAAGGGTAAATAGGTCACTTCTCTGTTTGGAACGTCAGTGATTTCTTGCCGAAAAAGGTCAGGATCGATTCGATCCACCAGCCCGAATTGCTGGTGAATGTGTGCGTCGCTTCCGGCTGCACCAACCCGCCGATTACCTGGCCGCGTTCCTTCTGCAGGAAAACCATTGATTCTGCAGGCGAGGTGCCCGCTGCCCAGTTCGCGTTCTTGATCCGGAAATACTCGTCGAACTTTTGATAGTCGCTGATCACCGCGGGGGCGGCCCCGTATGCCTGGATCAGGACAGCAGCGGCCAGCAATGCCACATACCAAGGCGCACCGTATGGAGCGGCGGTCTTCACTCGCATGCGAATTGAAGCAGCAAAAGCGGCGACGGACGCGAGGCCCACATAGATGAGCGACAGCCGGAAGGTCTCATGGCGCTCGCAACAGACCAAGCCGAACTCGTAGTAGGCAGCTGCTGTGGTCAGAAAGACTGTAGCCACACAGGCAATGCCGAAGACCAGAAGCAGCGGCACCGCGCGGCCGAGGTTTACCTTGGCGAAGATTGGCCGCAGGATGCCGTAGATGCCTAGTACGAACGCCAGCTTCGTGGCACCTGCCATGAGCCGCGCGTCCAGGGATTCGACAATGGCGATCGGGGCGACCACTTCGTCGATGAAGTGATATACCGCCAGTTCGAGAGCGGGGCCGAGGTGGTGAGCAATCTTCGAATCGCCAAATATCTCGTTTGGGTTGCCCACTCGCACGAGGCGCAGGATCACGAGCACTGCGGCGGATGCGAGCAGAGGTGCTGCAATCCAGCAGTCCACCGGGCGGGGCATACCGAAGTCTCTTTTGGCGAGGCGAGCCACCACGGCATAACCGATGGTCAGGCCACAAAAGACGAAGACCAGCATTGCTCCGACTTCCGCAGACCACGCTGCCACGATAAGGGCTATGGCACATGTCCACCGCCCGGCACGGCTTTCTGTGCCAATGATCACCATCGCCCACATGGCGACTGAAATGGCGCCCAGGGTAGGCAGGTAGGCGAAAGCCGCAAGCGGCCAATAGAACATTTCGCTGACCGGATGCCCCAGCAGGAACAGGCAATAGGTTGCGCACGCGATGGCGAAGCACTGAACGAGCGATGTGCCCGAAGGCAGATGCTTTCGCATGGCAAAGGGCACGGCCACCATGCACGCACCCAGCAGCCCCCACAGGAACAGCAGCGAAGAGCCGATCAGCGGCGCGCGGAAGTGATTCACAAGATGGCCGTAGACATAGATCAGCGCTTCGGAAACCGGCCGAGGGCTCCACGTCACCAAGCGCATTAGCGCTGGCTTAATGCCCTGCATCGTCAGCGGCAGAATGGCGAACTCGTCTTGCCAGTGCCCGATCGGCGTCAGCCCAGCATATGCGAGCAGTACGACACCGAAGATCTGGAACGCGATGACCATCACCACGACCGTCAAAGGATGAGGGCGATTTACGCCGATGCGGATATCAGTGGGGAGGGAATTGGACATGCTCATCGTGTCTTGAAGGACCAGGCCCGGTTGATGACGAATGTGACAGTCATAACGAATGCCGTCGAGAAGGCTTGCGCAATGAGGTAGTGGAGCGGTGTCCACGACGTCAGCGCTGACATGGCCAACCAATTGATGCCTGCGCCGATCAGCGCGACGGTGAAGAACTTGGGGGCCGTGGAGAAATGGCTGGCGTCGCTCTGGAACGTGAACCGATGGTTGAGGAAGTAGTTTGTGATCGCGCCGGCCACGGCGCCGGCTGTCGAGGCGGCCACGGCACCCAGGCCGAGGTGCACACCGGCGATCAGCATCATGTAGTGCACGAGCGTACCGCTGGCGCCCACTGCGGCGTATAGCAAAAATTGTTTCCGGATCACTGTGCCGGATCCTGCTCGTAGACTTTCCGAACGATATAGACAGGCCGGCGCTTGCTCTCCACATACATTCGACCGACATATTCGCCGATCACGCCAATGCCGATCAGTTGAATGCCGCCCAAGAACAGGACGGCGGTGATCGTCGAGGCATAGCCAGGGACGTCCACCCCATGGATGGTCGTCCGGAGGATCAGGAAGGCCGCATAACACAGAGCGAAGATCGCAGTGATGCCGCCAATGTAGGTCCAGATCCTGAGCGGCAGGGTACTGAAGCTCGTAATACCTTCCATGGCGAAGTTCCAGAGCTTCCAGCCGGAGAACTTCGTCTTGCCAGCGACGCGGGGCTTGCGCACGTACTCGATGCTGGCCGTCTTGAAACCGACCCACGCGAACAGCCCTTTCATGAACCGGCGATTTTCCGGCAGCTGTTGGAGAGCTGCCACGGCCTGCCTGGACATCAGGCGGAAGTCCCCGGCGTTCTCTGGGATCTTGATGTCCGAGATCGCGTTGTGCACCCGGTAGAACAGTGCTGCAGTTCCGCGCTTGGCCAGCGTGTCCGTCGCACGCTCAGACCGCTTGGCAATCACTACATCGAAGCCCTCGCGCCATTTGGCCACCAGGTCGAGGATAGCCTCTGGAGGGTCCTGAAGATCTGCATCGAACGGAATCACGGCGTCACCACGCGCGACATCGATGCCGGCAGTCATGGCGGCTTCCTTGCCGAAATTTCTAGATAAATCCACCACGCGGACTCGCGGATCCTTCTCGGCCACCTCTACCAAGAGTCGCAATGTGTCATCGCTGCTACCGTCATTCACGCACACAATCTCGTAGTCGGCTTCCGGTATAGCCGCGAGGACAGGCGAGACTTCGCGGAAAAATACCTCAATGCACGCCGATTCGTTATAGCAGGGGACGACTAGCGAGATAAGGTTGTGCTTTCTCACAAACAATGGTTCTGTTCTCATAATACGTTGCGCAGTAGTTTGAGGCGACATTTAGCTTACAACTCGCTTGACGTATGGCAATTTCTGCATAACCGCGACCGCCGCGGAACAGGACAGCATAAGAAAGAACGACAGCAGCGGTATCCCTACCCAAGGTGAAATTGACGTTGAGTTGATGCCTTTGCTTTGGATAAAGATTAGCAAAAGAATATGCATCAGGTACACGCCGAAGCTTGTGCGCGAGAAAAAATGAATGATTTTAAGAAGCGTGGTGGGTAAATTTGCGAGCTTTGATTGAAACTTACATGCAAGGGCAAAGATGGCTACTGCGCCTACGGCTGCGGTCGGAGAGCTTGGTACGAAGAAAACCTCTTTGGTCTGGTGAGCACTGATCGATATCACATACGTGAGATATGCCGTCAAGCCGACAGATAGCAGCCAAGCAAAGATCAAGGCTAAGGATTTCAGGTAGGCGCTCTGGCGGTGTTCATAAATGAATGCGCCCAAAAGCAGGTAGCCACCAAAAAGACTAAATTGCCAATTGACGCCAATGTTGAAGCCCGTTACCAGATAAAGGGCGGGTATAACCGTATAGGCGAATAGCCAGATAACAATGCAAAACAAAATGGCCTTTGGGGAAGCATTTTTGTAGAACGTGCTAAATATGGGGAGGAAAACGTATGCTCCGATGAGCGAGTAGAGATACCACAAATGAGAGGCGGTGGGGCCATTGACAATACTAACCAGCCATTTTGCAGAAAAACTCGCAGGACCTTCTGTATACAGCAGGTAGATTACCGACCAAGTGAGTAAGGCGATGCCCACCCGCTTAACTCGAACCAAGATCGAACCAATCGAGTGATCCTTGTTTAGGAGAAGCGCTCCAGTGGCCATGATGAACAAGGGGACAGCCGGTCTGGCAACACTGTCGACGATAACGGTCGGCATCCAAGCGCTGGAGAACTCATACAAGCTCGCAGAACAGACATGGATAATCATTACAAAGTAAATCGCTATTACCTTGATTGCGTCTATCGAGATTGCGTGCCCATCTAAAACTCGAGTGCTTTTAAATTCAAGCATCGTATTTTTCATATCTTCTTCCCAGGTGCAGCAACTGTAGTTTTTATATCGAGCTATGTTGCTCGCTTCGTGGCCAAACTCGCCATTATTACATACCAGTTGTGCTTGTGATGAGATCGTTACACGGGTTACACGGAGTGCTCTTAGGTGTGAGAGTCTGGTCGCCGCTGTCCGGACGCGGCTTTCGGGAAGTGTCCCACACGGATTCCACGGCGCCAGCCGGTGCTGAGGGGAGGACTTCTCGGAAGGCCGCCGCCCAAACTGCCTCCGCCAGCCCACGCCATCCATAGCTGCTGGCTGCCCGCTGGACAGCTTCGGAATTCCAGGCACGCTCAAACGCCTCAGGGTCGAAGTCCGCGCCCGTGATGATCTTCGTCTGATTTAGTGTTGCGGCCAGCAAGATCTCGAGCTCGTGCCGCACTTCCTCCAGGGCGTCGCCGGCAGGCTCACCCAGACCGTTCTCCCAGCCGTGGAAGCTCTTCGATTCGGTGCCCGCGTGCAGGCGATCCATTGCCACTAACAGGCGAGCTGCGACCTGCCGAACCGTTGGCACGTTGGTCTGCGGGGAGGGCGCCTGGCATCCGGCGGCCGATTTGGTGTTGCCCATAGCATGCGCTCTAATACTGTACATATATACAGTATCACGCCGCCTCGTCATGAGCGAGAATTGCCACGCGCCGTGCACCCCTTCCTGCAGGCCGCTCACAACTCGTAGGCTGTATTTCGGCTTTACAACGTATTCGTTGTAATCGTCGTCGAATGGCCGAAGGTCACGTTTTTATTTTCGTGGCACTGAACGTGAGACCGAAGAAAATCACAAGCCACTATCGCTTGAAGTAGAGCGGTATGGCGCTGCTTTTATGGTTCCTGTCGGCGGGACCACCGCAGAAATTCCATGACAGGCCACTTCGCGTGGCCTGTTTTCATTGGCGCCTCGTGAGCCGCTCTTGCGCCGCTCCTCGGCGGCCCCGGTGCGTCCGATTTCCCGAGCCTGAACCCGCCAACCCGCTATCATGTAGCCCGCACGCCGCAACCGCGGTGTCGCCATCGCCTTTTACCTGCTGATCCATGTCTCTCGTCCAGACGCCCCAGCGCTGGCTTTTCGCGCTAGCTTTGTTTGCTG
>Ga0209025_1003383_pt1 | contig 15215 bp, 15 predicted proteins | sample AraplaMF_Col_mLB_FD_184256 | JGI IMG/M metagenome (GOLD analysis project Ga0209025, IMG submission 184256) | Arabidopsis root microbial communities from the University of North Carolina, USA - plate scrape MF_Col_mLB (SPAdes) (version 2) | ecosystem: Host-associated > Plants > Roots > Endosphere... | reverse complement strand
ACCCCACTTATTCTATGATCTTCATTTTTGAAAAAGGATAATATACAAATTCCACTTTGCCTATTATATTATCTTCTTCAATATATCCTAAACCATTTCGACTATCTCTACTAAGTTCACGATTATCTCCCATTACAAATAACTTATTTGGCGGGATTTTTGTCTTTTGAAAGTTATAAAACACTTGCGTATTATTGAATAAATCTTTATTTGTATACGGTTCTTCTTGCTTTTTATCATTCACATATACTGTTCCATTCGTTATGTTAATTACGTCACCAGGAAGTCCTATTACTCGTTTTACATAATATTTCGACTCATCTTCTTCCTTTATAATGACAATTTCTCCGTGCTCTAAGTTAGAAAAATGTACTGCTGCTTTATTTACAAATACGTAGTCTTCTTCATATAAAGTCGGTTGCATTGATTTCCCTTCCACTTTACATAAAGTAAAAGAATGATAGGCTACTACCAAAACAAACACGAAGAGTATGTATTTTCCCCAGCCTCTTTTAATCTCCTCTTTCATATCCATTCCCACCTTATTTAAACGCTTTTTAACTCAAAAAATATATCACTGCACAATATGTCTCCATGCAGTGATACTATTTTTACTGGGCCTTGTTCGGCTGCTCTACTGGGACTGGATTTCCACCCGCTCTTTTCGTTTTCAATTCAAAATACGCATCCAAAATCTCTTTACCAATCGCGGAATTAATTCCTGATTTGTCATCATTCACCCATGGTACAACAACTGAAAAAGCTACTTCCGGATCAGCATCATATGGTGCATAACCGGCAAGAGTTAAATTATAACATTTTTTTCGGTTATAGTTTTCATCTCTTCCAATATCACTTTCTCCACCATATACAGTCTCAGCTGTCCCTGTTTTTCCAGCTGGTTTATACGGTAATCCTTTAAACGTTGCAGTACCTGTTCCGTCAGTTTCTTGAAAAACTCTTCTAAATCCTTCTTTTACATGATTAATGTATGAAGTGTCCATATCCACTCGATTTAAAATAACTGGTTCAATAGACCGGACAACTTTTCCAACATCCTCTGGTCTATGTGGTTGCTCTCTCACTTCTTGTACAATTTGTGGTTTCATTCGGTAACCACCATTTGCAATCGTTGAAATATATTGAGCAAGTTGAAGCGGCGTATATGTATCGTACTGTCCAATCGCATAATCAAGTAAAAAACCTGGTATGTTATCAGTTCTACCCATTTGACCAATCGATTCATTCGGCAAGTCAATACCCGTTGGTACACCTAACCCGAACTGTCTAAAATAGTAGCGCATTTTATTAAATGTCTCTTGTTTAATGTCTAACGGATTGTTTGGTACATAATTTATACCAGCCATTTTTAATGCTGTATTAAACATATAAACGTTTGATGATACTTGTAAAGCTCTTAAATCATCAATATCACCAAATTCTTTCCACGATTTCTTCGGCTTCGTACTTCCTTTAAAATACATTGGTGCATCAAAGAAATGCGTATACGGCTTAATTGTGTCCGTTTGATATCCGGCTAATAATGTAGCCCCTTTCACAGTTGAGCCTAACTCATAAGAACTTGTCATCGTTCCTAAAGCAAAATCTTCTATTTGCATCCCACCATCTTTATTTACAATTTTCTTTCCTGCCATTGATAAAATTTGGCCGTTTTTCGGGTTCATCATTACTACGAACGCACGATCCATCATCGGCTCTGCAGAATGAAATGCTCGTAAATTCTTTTCAAGACTTTCTTCTACTTTTTTCTGTAACTCCATATCTACTGTTAACATTAAATTATTTCCACTTTTTCCTTCGGTCACTTTTTCCGTCCGAATAATATTTCCTGCTTTATCCGTAATATTTTTAGTCTGTTCTTTCGTTCCATGTAATGCATCTTCGTATTGTTTCTCGATGTAACTCTTACCAATACGGTCATTTCGGTTATAATCACGTACTAAATAATAATCTAATTGTTCTCTTGGCAACCCCTCATTTTCAGTAGAAACGCTACCAAGAATAGAACGAAGTATTTTATCATTTGGGTATTCACGTTCCCAATCCACTGTCGTATCCACTCCTGGCAAACTTGCCAATCTTTCACTTACGACTGCATATTCATTTTGACTTACATCCTTTTTAACAATTTGCGGCGTCATTTTATATCCCGCATTCATCTTACTTTTAATTGCTAGTACTTCTAGATCCTCTTTTGAAAGTTCACTTAATTCTTCTTGTGTAATTCTTTCTCGGCGCAACTCTTCTACTTTTCCATCTAATTCTTTCCCTTCTATCTCTTGCTTCCTAAATGTACTCTCATCTTCTTTCGTTACTTTTGCTGCGGCACGCTTTTCATTTAACTGCATCCAAAAATCTTTTTTATCTGTTTCTGTTAACTTACCTATATCTTCTGGTGACATTTCAATTAGCTGCGCTAAATGTCTTGCGACTTGTAAAACTTCTTTCGAATCTACTCCTTTCATTTTCGTATATGTAACGGTTCGTAGCGGTTTGTTATTTACAATCACTTGACCTTGCCGATCAAACATTTTTCCTCTAGGAACAGGCGTGCTTACCGTTACATCTTCCTTTTTGTTCACTTCATTTCTATACGTTTCGCCATCAATGATTTGTACTTTACCTAATTGAATTATAATAGCTGAAAATAAAAGAAAGACGATAAAAAATAGTACATTTAACCGAAAAGGAATATGAGTCTTTTTCTTTTTCGATTGTTTCTTCTGCTCCTTTTTCTGTCTCATTTCGCTCCCTCGCTTCATTCTATTAACATTTCTACACAGAACCATTATGTATCAAATTTATTTATATGATATATATAGAATTTTATATTAATTATAAAAGAAATAAAAGATTTAATTTTCAGTATTTTAATTTTACATCCTATTTATTACCATTCCCCTTAATACGTCATAACATGAATTTTATTCTGAAAGAAATATCGTAATAATTGGTTTTTTATACCCCTCGTTTTCATTTCTTTGTATACTTAAGAAATAAATCAATAAAAGACATTACTAAGGAGAAAACGAAATGACAGATGCATTTACAATACATACTAATACGTCACATTGTTTAAATTTTATGATTTACATTCAAAATATGTATCTCAACCAAAAAGAGAAAAAAGAAAATTTGAGATTTCCTTACATAGCAAGACAATTAAACTTCTCTACTGACTTTGAAGCGAATTTCAAAGAATTATGGCATACACTTCGCAAACAAATTGCTAACGACAAATATGATTTACAAATTTTCTATGAAGAAAATCATATCTTTTATGAGAAGTTTTTTGACACTCATTTATGTAATGAAGAATCCTTTAAAGAGTTAATATGTAGTTTTAAAGTATGGTGGACTAGCATAGCAGGTCAGCTTTCATTAGAACATTCTGTAAGTGATTATAGTGAGCAACTTTATAATGACTTAGTTTTATACCTAAATCAAAACCAAATAGAACCTTTACAACAGCTACATATTAGCTTACTTTATGACGACTGTGTACTCGCTAAAGAAAACATTTCTTCCTATTCTGCTATTTTGCCAACCAAAACATTTTTTATGGGTTATAAAGATGTAATTACTACATTATCGAAATGTTTTCATGTTGTTTAATACAGCGATTACTCAAATAAAAAACTGAGGTGGATACCTCAGTTTTTTCGATAACTTATTTAATCGAAGACAATCCTTCAACAAACTCACCAATCTTATTTTGAAAAACAAAATCAAAGTTATATTCTTGCCCAGTTAACTCTTCATTTACTAAGATCGTTGTTGCCCCTATTTCCCTCTTTGCAATTTCTGGGAATGAAGCGACAGGTTGTACTTTTAATGACGTTCCCATAACGATAAGTACATCTGTTTCATATAAACGTGTTATTGCATTTTGATATTGCGGTAATGTATCTCCGTATAAAACGACGTCTGGATTTAAGATGAAATTACACTTCTCGCAACGAGGCACTTCATGATCAATCATATACTGTAAATCATATCCCGCTTTACACTTCGGACAATGTGCTGTTTGAAGTGTTCCATGTAAATCAATGACATGTTTACTACCGCCTAATTGATGTAAACCGTCAATATTTTGCGTTAAAATCGTAATATCTTTCCCTTGTTCTTCGAATTCAGCTAAAAAGCGATGGCCACGATTTGGTTTATATTGATGAAACGTATTAATTTGAAAGATTTCTTTATAATGCTTCCAAAATTCTTTCGGGCTTCTATTATAATATCCTCTTGATAAATACATCTCGACATTCGCATCAGCATACAATCCATTTGCTGAACGGAAATCTGGGATACCACTTTCCGTACTTGCTCCTGCACCTGTTAACACTGTAATTTTCTTCGCTTGCTCTAAAATTGAACGTACTTCTTCAAATTGCTGCACAACAATCACCTCTATGTATTTTCCTATTCTTATTATACCAGTTGTTTACAGGAGGTGTTGTACAATTCATTCTACTTAATGCGTCGTACCTCCAACTTCCACAATATCCACCTCAACTATCGTCGTTACCTCAATCGCCAATTCTATCCCTTTACTAATAGTAGAAAGTGACATACTCGGTTGCCCTGGATAATTACTCGCTTGTTCTGGTAAGAACGGAATATGAATAAATCCACCTTTTATTTTCTGATCATGTTTCTCTATTTCATACATAAGACCATAGAATAAGTGATTACAAACGAATGTACCTGCTGTTTGTGAAACGGAAGCTGGTATCCCTTCTTCGTGAAGTCTTTTTACAATTGCTTTCATCGGAAGTGTAGACCAATAAGCAGCCGGTCCTTCTTCTATAACCGGCACATCTACTGGCTCATTCCCTTCATTGTCAGCAATTCTTGCATCATCAATATTAATTGCGACACGCTCTACCGTAATATCTGGTCTGCCCCCAGCTTGTCCGATACATATAATTATTTCCGGTGTTAGTTCTTCTATATATTCTTTTAAAACTTGTATTGATTTATGAAATACAGTTGGTACTTGTTTACTAATAATCTTGTATTCTCCGATTGTTTTTTCATGCAAACTTTTTGCGACTTCCCAAGCTGGATTGATGCTTTCTCCGCCGAACGGATCAAATCCTGTTAGTAATACTGTTTTCATAGTTTTACCCTCCTAATTAGAAACGATATACAAGTCCGTACATAATAAACATATTGATAATAAAGATTGAAAGAGCAATTGGTACTTGCGCTTTAATAACTGCATTTTTATCTTTTAGCTCTAAAAGCATCGCCGGAACGATATTAAAGTTTGCTGCCATTGGTGTAAGCAGCGTTCCGCAATATCCAGCAAACATCCCGAGTGCTGCCATAATTGCTGGGTTTCCTCCGTGCATTTGTACAATTAAAGGTAAGCCAATTCCGCCAGTAATAACGGCAAATGCTGCGAATGCATTTCCCATTACGACTGTAAAGAGCATCATTCCTAAACAATACGCCATAACAGCAACGAACGGATACTCTGTCGGTAATACTTGGCCGACTAAATCAGAAACGACTTGCCCAACGCCAGATTTCGCGAAAATACCGCCAAGTGCTGCTAACATTTGTGGTAAAATCACAGCCCAGCCGACAGCTTGTAGTAGTCTGCTTCCTTCTTGCACAGGCGTTGTTATTTTCGATTTTGTGATACGCATTGCCGCAACAAATGCAAGTAATGCCCCAAGCGCTAATGCGACTAGCGTTACTTTATCTGGATCAACAAGCGAAACATTCCCCCATTTGATTTTTCCTAACGTTAACGTACCGATGATTGTAAAAATTGGTATTAATAGTGCAGGCATAAAAATTTTATTCTTTAATTTCTCAGCATGTTTTACACGTTCTTGTACTGGAACTTCTTTCTCTTCTGATTTTGTTACTTTATTTAGTGAAGCTAACATGACCATAGCAAGTACGATACAGCCAACATAAAACGAAGGGATTACATTTCCGAATAAAAACGTAACTGCAAATAACGCCCAAAATAAGCTAGAACCAAATCGATTTGGATGTTCACGATCGAATGTGATACGAACAGCGATAAAGGCAACGATTATACCTAATACGTAATAAATTGTATCCATTGTAATGATGTTCATTTTATATTGCCTCCTTCTCTTCTTTTTCTTTTGATGTCATCGTTTTCGCTATATATTTATCAAATCTTCTAAACCTGATCCAGCTTACAATAAGTGCTGATATTGCGGTTGGAATACCCCAAAGCGCCATATCCCACACACCGACATGCATACCTACTGAATCGAAGAATCCTTTCATTAATAAAATCGCACCAGTCGCGATAAATATATCTTCTCCGAAAAACCAAGCTGTATTTTCCGCAGCTGCTGCGTTTGCTTTAATCTTCTCTCTTAATTTTTCAGGCAGTTTACCGTATTTACCTTGTGCTGCTCCTTCTGCCATCGGTGCAACGAGCGGTCTTACTGTTTGTGCATGACCACCAATATTCAATCCAAGTGCTGCTGATGATTCTCTTATCGTAAAATACGACATTAAGACTCTTCCAGTTGTTGCGCCTTTTGATTTCGTTATAAGTGCTTCTGCTCTTTCTTTTAAACCGTAACGCTCTAAAATTCCGATTACCGGTAAAGTTAGTATAATCGGCATAGACATATATCTATTTTCTATGAAAAATTTACCGAACATACTGATCACATCATAAAAACTTAATCCTGAAACCATACCAGTAACAATACCTGCAACCATAACGACTAACAGTGTATTTAATCTAAATAAAAAGCCAACTGCAACAAGTAGTATCCCGATTAATTTAATCATTCCAGCACTTCCCCCTATTTTTTATTTTGGTGCACAAATAGAAACACCATTAAGTTCGAATGTTCCGTATATTTTCTTCGCAAATTGCACTGCTTTCTCTCCATCACCATGTAAACAAATTGTTTTCGCCTGAACTACTACTTTCTCTCCGTTCACCGCTTTTACATAGCCTTCTTTCACCATTTCAAGCACTTGCTTTATCGCTTCTTCTTCATTTTTTATGAGTGCATTTTCTTCCGTACGACTTGTTAACGTCCCATCTTGCTGATACGTACGATCAGCAAAAGCTTCTTGTACGAGAGTTATATTGTATTTTTCCGCGGCCTGTATAAACGCCTCGCTATTCGCTAATCCGTAAAGTAATAGATTGGGGTTCATATGATAAATTGCCTTTGCGATCGCATCTGCAATTTCCGAATCAGTCGCCGCCATATTATATAGAGCACCGTGCGGTTTTACATGCTGCATTTTCCCGCCAGCTGCTTTCACAAAAGCGTCTAATGCACCAATTTGATATAAAACATAATCGTATACTTCATTTGCTGAAACGTTCATGTTCCTTCTCCCAAATCCAATTAAATCAGGAAAACCAGGATGTGCCCCTATTGCTACATTATGCTGCAGTGCTTTCTCAACCGTTTTTCTCATTACAGTTGGATCACCCGCATGAAAACCACAAGCAATATTTATAGAGGAAACGAACGGAAGAATTTCATCATCATTCCCCATTTTATAAGCTCCAAAACTTTCTCCTAAATCACAGTTTAAATCGATTGTAGTCACAATGTTTCCTCCTAATTTCAGCTTCGTAAAGCGATGAATTTCTTTAATAGATTCATATTTATTTCTTTTTCTATGTACAATTGTTCCGCTTCTTCAAGCTTAATTTTCTCAAAAGAAACATAGTCCCCCGGTTTTAGCTGGGCAAGAAGAGGTAAATCTACTGAAATGATATTTCCCATTCTCGGATAGCCACCTGTCGTTTGCCTATCTGCCATTAATATAATAGGCTGTCCACCGTTTGGAACTTGAATGGTCCCAAATGTAACCGGACTCGATAAAATCTCTTTTTCTTCCATCCTATTTAAAACTTCTCCCTCAACTCTATAGCCCATACGGTCAGCGTAATTAGATACTTTATACTCTTTCGTAAAAAATGCCTGTATACTTTCTTCTGTAAATTGATCATATTCAAAATCAGTGATGACACGAAGCTTAGGATGTTTCTTATACTTTGGTCGTACGCTGCTGCTAATTGCCCATTTCGTTTTCATTCGCTCATCCTTTTGTAAGTCTTGAATGAAACGATTCGCCATTTCTGAGTGCGTACCAAGTTGAAAATAATCCCCTTTTTTCAGCATTCTTCCTTCAATACCACCAATCGCAGCACGTATGTAAGTACTTTTGCTTCCCATTGTACGATCAATATGTATACCACCTGCAAAAGTCACATACGTTCTGCAACCGCTTTTCACTTTTCCAAAGCAAAGCATGCTACCTTCTTCCGCTAAAATAGGACACCATAATGGAATACGCTCCCCATTTAGTAGCGGTTCCATATCCGCACCACCAATCGCAAGTAACGTCGTTTTCTTTATTAACATTTTCGGTCCCATAATCGTCATTTCGAATCCCGCTTCATTCTCTTCATTACCAACTAACATATTGATCATCCGAAGTGCACTTTGATCCATAGCCCCGCCAACAGGTACGCCGTATTGTTGATAATGAGATCGCCCTAAATCTTGGACTGTTGTAAACATTCCTGCATGCAAAACCTCTACATCCATTCCTTAGCCCCCTCAAGTGATACGTACTCTTCTTTCGTTATTGGAATAAATCGTAAATACATACCGCTTTGAATATAAGTTGGTGTTTCTTCTTCCGGATTAAATAAGGAGATTGGTGTTCGGCCAATAATATTCCATCCACCTGGTGTTTCAAGCGGATAAATACCTGTTTGATTACCGCCAATACCTACTGAACCAGGAGAGATTTGCAGCCGTGGTGTTTCTTTTCTAGGTGTTTCTAGTTCTTTTGATAGTCCTCCTAGATACGGGAACCCTGGTGTAAAACCTAGCATATACACAAAATATGTTGTTTCACTATGTATTCGAATCACATCTTCTACTTGCAAACCGTGATAATGTGCAACCTCTTCTAAATCAGGTCCATATTCTTCCCCGTAACAAACTGGTATAGAAATCTGTTTCACATCTCGGTTCAATTCTTCTTTATACGAATCACACAGCTCTTTTATATATTGGCAAACGTAATTATATAACCCTTCACTTCTCTCATTTCGCTTCCATACTTCGTATACATTGTAGTAGACCGCTAAGGAAGTAAACGACGGAACGCATTCAATCATTCCTGTAAACGGATGTTGCTGTAGTGCTTGAAATAGTCGTTGCACTTTTTCGTATACATCCATCCCCATTTCTTCACCAAATGTAACAATAATTGCTTGATCCCCTAATGCAGAAAATTTCATCCTACTCCCTCTTTCTATGCCAAAAAGCCGAGTTCTTTCGAAATGCGATGTGCTGTTTCTTTCACCTTCGCGATAAAATATGAAATATTACTTTCGCTATACTCAATTGCTAATCCCGAAATACTAATACCTGCTACAACCGTTCCATCGCTTGCAAAAATAGGCGCTGCTATAGCCGCAGTATGATTTTCTAACTCAGAGTAGCTAATGGTATGTCCTTCCTTTTTCGCCATTTGTAACACTTCTAGCAATTGCTTCTTATCCACGATTGTTCCATCTGCAAACTGCTTTAAATCCGTTTCCTCTATGTATTTTCGTTTCTCTTCCTCAGAGAAATACGATAGTAAAATTCTTGGACAAGCACCGGCATAAAGTGGAGCTCGTCTTCCAACCGCCGTATACACACGTACCGGCTGAACTCCTTCCATCTTTTCCACATAAATCGCGTCATTACCATCTTGAATAATTAAATTAACTGCCTGCCCTAAACTATCCCTAAGCTCTTTCATATATGGAATCGCAATATTTCTTACTGATAACCTTTGTGAAACAAGTTGACCAAATCGTAAAAAAACGACTCCTAGACGATATCTTCCCTTCTCGTTTTTTTGTAAAAACTCCATTTCTTCTAACGAGCCGATTAAACGATAAACAGATGTTTTCGGCATACTCGTAAGCTGAACCATCTCTGTTAAACTTAGTTCTTCATGCTCATAAAACAATTCCAAAATATCCATTGTCTTAACTGCCGTTTTATTTATACTCATTCTATCTCCCTCTTGTTCCGAATTTCGGAACTTGAATTCCGTTTTTCGAAACAAACATATAATTTAAAATTATAAAATATTCTTTCAATTCTATCAATATTTTTTTCAATTACTTAATCTTTATGTTTTGTCAGTAATTTAAAATAAGCGTAAATAATTATATACATTTGTAAATTTTCACATTAAACTATTACATTTCAATATTTTTCAATTATCATATACATAATACGAAATATAAGGAGTGTTTCTTTTGAAAAAGTTGCTAGTGATTCCTGCTATTATGCTATCTTTTTGTATAGGTTATAATGTGACATTTGCTACAAACGAAGATACTAAGCTAGACTCTCAAATTGAACAACGTGCCATAACTAACGAAGACGTTGCATTTTTCGGATCAACCACTTATAATTTCAACTATTTTAATGGAGATAACTTAAGCGTTCTTGTACAAAATACTGGTGATTCTCCTTTTAGTTATACTTTATATAACGCTAAAGGTGCTTGGATGATTGACGGAACTTTAAAACCAGGGGAACAAGCGATAAGTGAATTTAGTATAAATTGGAGTGATTGGCTTCCTGACGGTGAATATAAAATTATTTTTAGAAATAGAGACGGTTCACTTTCCAAAGTACATGTTGCTACAAAACTATTTGAATAAAAGTTACAATAAAAAAGTACGGAAGTTTAGATTTGAAATAAAATTTGATCACCTTTCATTAATAACACTGATATAAAAGAAAATATAAAGAGCATGTATTGTTCAATACATGCTCTTCTCATAGTTATTCAAAGTATTCTTTTTTTAACATGATTGATTGTTCCTTCGTAGAACTAACAAGTCTATTAGTTACATATTACTTATTTTTCAAAATCGTTCTTTTAGCTTTTTTAATCATTCTACTAGTTGATTTTATGTCAGTATCCTTTTCCCATTCTTCACACAGGTTCATTACCCAATCCGGTTTCGTTTTACTTGCATCATTTAACCAGTTTCCAACCGAATCTTGTACATATTTTGATGGATCTGATTTAAGTAAATTAAGAATGGGAAGTGCTTTTTCTGGTTCTTGTTTTAATATTTCAATATGTTTACTCCATACACCTCGAGGACGAATAGATTCTACAGAGAACCTGCGAATATTCTCATCTTCACTTTTTGCCCATTCTACTAACAATTCCACACTTTCTTCTATATTTTGTGAAAGATCTTCTCTAATTGACATCCAAGCAATTTCTCGAACACCAAAATGATGATCCGCCGCAAAAGGTCGAATATACGTTAATGTATCTTTTAATGTGTTATTTGATTTTTTATTCATAAACGCTGCCCAACATCGTACACTATCTGAAATATGCTTAGATAATTTTAACAGTACGTCTTCCTTGTTTCCTTCATTCTCTTTGATTATAATTTCATCTAGTAAAGTGCCTGTTATTCGTATGACTTTCATTCCTGTTTCAACGTTCTGTTTTTCCAATTCACCTACTATATATTCCAAACTATTCTTGAGTCCTATTGAAGGTAAGACATTTTTAAGTAGTTCAATATGATTTATAGCTAGCCATTCTGTTAGATTAACACTTTCTATTTTCCCTTGCTGTAGTAACTGTAAGACCTCTTTAGGAATTTCGTTTACTTTCCTGGCTCCTTTCCTGTTTAAGATAACTTTTGATTCTTTCGTTGTCATCTTAATTCCCTCCTTTCAATATTATCTTCAAATAAACAGAGGCCATTTTGAAAAATAATAATCAAAATGACCTCTGTCTTTCTTAACTGAACATTCAGTTTCACAAAAAATGTGATTTAAATCCGCCGGAAGAATATTTCTCCCATACTTGCTTTATAACGCTCTTACTTGTTTCAACGGCCAGAAAACAGCTTGTCCTTTTCCGACAATTTCATCTTCTGAAATAAATCCAAACATACGACCGTCTTTAGAAACTTCACGATTATCCCCTAAAACAAACACTTGGCCTTCTGGCACTTTCGTTTTTCCTGTGATTTGTTCTAACGTAAAGTCTGGAGTTAATACACGGCCTGCTGCTTTTTCTTTAAACTCTTTTAAATATGGTTCTTCCATTGCTTTTCCGTTTACATATAAAACATCATTTTTATACTCAACTGTATCACCTGGTAAACCAATTACTCGTTTTACTAAATCGTATCCTTCTTTTCCGTGGAAGACGATAATATCAAAGCGATCTAATCCACTTATACTATAACCAATCTTATTCACAAGAACTCGTTCGTTATTTTCTAAAGTGGGCATCATTGATTCGCCTTGTACTAATGACGGTGTAAATAAAACACCACGAATAATTGCGATTAATACAAGGGTAAATCCTATCGTTTTAGCCCATGAGAATAATTCTTTCTTCGTATTTTCCTTCATCGTTTCTCCTCTTTCTTACGTGTTTATTTTATCCCGTATTAACGGGCAGTAAGACCCCACCTCAAAATTCAGCGAAAACAAAGAAGCTAGGTGGGGATCAACTGCCCGTAAAAGCCCGATTGGTTCAACTAATAATCAATGGGGGATGCCCCCACTGATTAAAGTTTCACTTTATCATTCGAACTAATTCTTGTACTATATTAAGATCAATTTCAGCAAAACATGATTTCCCTTCTCTTACCGCTGTACCGACATGAGCTTGCGTGATTCCAGTTTCATCTAGCAATTGCTTTATATTTTCTTTCGTCACGCCAGCTCCAGCAACAAGTTGAATTTGACCATCGCTTACCTTTTGCATCTCTGTAAGCACCGGAATATTATCAACTATATCTCCTTGTCCACCTGAAGTTAAAACGTGAGTCACTTTATGAAATTTCTTTAAAGTTTTCATCGCTTCCACTGGATTTTCTATATCATCTATCGCACGGTGATACGTTACATTTATTCCATCTACAACAGACAATAAATCTGCTAGTTTCTCTTCATCCACTTCATTTTGTTCGTTTAGTACACCTAATACAACACCAGCTGCTCCTAATTCCTGCGCAACTATAATATCTTCTTTCATCATTTCAATTTCTTCTTCCGTATATGTAAAAGACTTCGCATGCGGACGAATCATAACGTGAATTGGAATATGTACTGCTTCTACCGCTTTTTTTATAAATGCATAACTCGGCGTTAAACCGCCTTCTGTATAAGATGAAATTAATTCAATTCGCTTCCCGCCAGCTCGTTCAATTCGTTTCACATCTTCTAAACATGTTGCAATAACCTCTAGCATGAGATAACCTCTTTTCGTGCTTTTTTCTTATTATACAGTAGGTGAAATAAGAAGCATAGCATTCTCCAATAAAACGATAAAAAGAAGAATGAAAAGAAAGATTTTTTCAATTATATTTAGTTATTTTTCTTAGTTACTTCATTATAATAGTGGCTAAATGCGTCTACTAATGCATCAACGGAAGCATATAATTCTTCTGGTGTATTATCTACGCCTCCCATTTCAATAAGTAATGCATTTGGAGAAAGATCTTGATTGTATACTCCATTCCCGCTTTTACGATCTTTAATAAAAATCCCCCGGCTTAAACCGTAATACTTCTCATCTAAATATGAATTTATTGCCGTTACTATTTTTTTATTTTTTTCATAGTTAGGATTCTCTCGTCCTAAAATAAAATAAAGCCGAGCATAATTCTTTCCATTAATATTTTTTGTTGTGATATTTTTTCGTGCATCATCTCTATGAAGATCCATTGGAAACATAATATTTTTATCTTGTGCTAATTTATCTTGTAATACTTGACGGGATCCTTTGTAAGATTGGGCCCAATTCAAATTTTTATTTCGCAGAAAATCCCTCATATTTGTCGTATCATGTGAGACACCTATTCCTTTTTCTTCTAACTTTTGTTTTAAATAATTTCCAACAAACGTAATATTCACTTCATTATTTGTACTGGAAGCATCATCGGGTATAGTAGCACCTGGAATAAGAGGAATAAACGATTCCCAACTATGTGTATGATAAATAAAAACTTTATTTTCACCGTTATTTTGTGTATTTGAATTGTTTTCTTTCTCACTCTTTGGGTGTTCAATAGCAGAACCTTTATCTTTAATATTCTCTAAAGGAATGCTGGATTCTTCAGGAATGTTCGTATAATCTGTTCCTTCCCCAGCAATTAATATTTCCGAATAAAATTGATTCATATTTGGAAGTTCTCGAGTTAATAAACTTCGGAGATCATTGACATTAATATTTGTAGAAAGTGAAAGTAAAAAAGATTCCAAAGACGCTCTTCCTTTTTCTTTATGAAATTCTTCTGCAAAATATCGATTCTCACTTCCTATCATATACATAAGGCCTTTAGTAGAATTACTTCCTAATAATTGATTAACATAATACGATTTGAATACGTTTGAATTACTAGAAATGAAGAATGAAGTGAGGATACATATAATCGTGAATAAAATACATATCACTACATACTTTATATTAAATACTTTCAGTTTCACTTTATTCATTTTATATCTCCCTTCATTTACTATATTCTTACGCTTAATTTTTAAGTAATATGATTAATAATTTAATAGAATCGCCTCAACTACTATTTTTTCAGTTAACCTCTTTCCGTAAAGCAAACGAGATTCATTTGCCGCGCGTAAATATCACCAAAGATTTTAAAAGAAATTAAATAACCTGAGTCTATAATTGTATAGACCCAGGTTATTTAATTTCTTTATTTTCCATGTCAATGCCTAATTGGTCTTTCAATAACTTTATACCTTTTTTGGTAAGATGGACAGCCCGATTCTTATCCGTTTTTGTAATCCATTCCTGTTCAAAAAATAGTGTTGCTATTGCAGATCCTAACCAACCAGAAATATGGTAGCGTCTTTCACTCCAATCAAGACAAGGTTTTGCAAATACCCTCCTCTTTATTTCTGCCACTTCAATATTTATTCCAAAATTCAAAAACCATTGCTTACCTTGTTCCGTTACAATGTATTCTCCTTCCTCTAAAATTATAAATTTCCTATCTAGTAATTTTTCAGTTATCTCTACACCGAGTTTGCCTGCAAGATGATCATAGCAAGTTCGAGCATAACGAACTTGTTTTAGTTGATCCGATTGTTTTAAAGAACGAACTTGGACTGTTGGTGCGATTGTTC
>Ga0209025_1003382_pt1 | contig 15222 bp, 16 predicted proteins | sample AraplaMF_Col_mLB_FD_184256 | JGI IMG/M metagenome (GOLD analysis project Ga0209025, IMG submission 184256) | Arabidopsis root microbial communities from the University of North Carolina, USA - plate scrape MF_Col_mLB (SPAdes) (version 2) | ecosystem: Host-associated > Plants > Roots > Endosphere... | reverse complement strand
AACCACTTCAGTTTAAAAAAATATGTAGGTTTACCATGTTAATTCGCTATAAATAAGGAATTCCCTTCTTCTGTACCTTCCTCATCATAACCGAATTGGGTGAATTTAAACATACTTATAGAAAACCTCTCTTTTTTTAGGTAGGCGAGTGCATCCGGCCATGCATAGAAGCGGTCAGGGCCTGTTTTTGCCACATGCGAAGTGAAAACCAAAAAAGAACGCTATTACATATATAAGCGTTCTTTTCCGTACTATTCCTTTAGTAAATACGTAACTTTATTTAAAATTTCTTCTAGCTTCTTGGCGTTGTTTGCATACATGTTCGCGGCAATGCTTGATTTCGTCTCTAAAGAAAAGAGTTCAAGGTCAGCATGACACTTCTTTAAGGAAGCGAATAATAATGGTTTGTCTTGAGGAGAAGGCATTTGGATTTTATCGTTGTATATGTCGACTGTTAGTTGGCCGTAGGAGTCGACTTGTCCAATGAATACGTTGTCGATTGCAACCCCCATTTTTTCGAGTTCGGTGCGAACCCAAGCGCGGTTATGACCGCTTGCTGCAAGAGGTTCATCTATTATGTTTCCATCCATAATGATTGTGTGTGTTTCTTTTTCGTTTGGTAGTTTTAATCCGATATCTTTTGCAGTTAATGGTTGCTTGTCCTTCTTCAATAATACGTTTAGTTCACCGCTCGGTTCTAATATAGCGAATTCAACATCGGTTATGTTGAATACATCTTTTTTTCGCAGAAGTTCTAATAGTTCGTCGCTTGTATATTTTTCCTTTTTTAAATTATCTTCGAGTACTTTGCCGTCTTTTATAAAAATAGTGGATTTACCTTCTACAAAATCTCGTACTGTTTTATTTTTTAAGGAAATTAGTCCTGCGAAAAAGGGAATGACGGCAAAAACCAGCATACTAGAAATACCGTGGAAGAAGTTTTGTTCCAGTCCTGTTGACACTTCCGCAGCGATATCACCGATTGTCATACCTGCTATGTATTCAAAAAAGGAAAGTTGAGCGATTTGTCTTTTGCCAAGCCATTTCGTAATGGCGAATAAAACAATTAAGACACATAAAGAACGTATAATGACAAGTGGCCATTCTGGTATGTGAATGTTAGGCATGTATATCCTCTCCAGTCTTCCTAAAATCCTTTATATTGTGGTTCTTCTCGCTCTAATGTTGAAACGCGCCCTTGTATATCAGCGATAATACTATCCATCTCTAACATACATTCATGAAAAACGCGCTTTGTTTCTTGATCAGCAGAGTTTTGAGAAAGGGCGCTTAAACTTGCTTGTGCACCTTTCAAACTAGCAAGGCATGTTTTGACGCTTGCAACAACGGTCATGAGAGCACCTCTTATCCTTTTGGTTTAAATAATAAAGCTCCAATAAATCCGAAGATAATTGCGGCGGATACACCAGCGCTTGTTACTTTAAACATTCCTGTTATAACGCCAATGATTCCATGTTCAGCAGCTTCGGCCATTGCGCCGTGAACGAGAGCGTTCCCAAAGCTTGTAATAGGAACCGTTGCACCCGCTCCGGCAAAATCAATTAATGGTTCATACAAATTAAATCCGTCTAATATAGCGCCAATGACAACAAGTGTCGCCATTGTATGAGCGGGGGTGAGTTTGAAGACGTCGAACATAATTTGTCCAATGACACAAATGATGCCGCCGATTACAAAAGCCCAGAAAAAGATCATGTATTATACACCTCCAACTTCAATGGATACTGCATGGGCGATACAAGGAATTGTTTCTTGTTGCTGGAAAGTTAATGGGGAAAGTAGGGCCCCGGTAGCAACTACAAGTATTTTGCGAAACTCTCCTTTTTTCATTCGGTTTAGTAAATGTCCATACACAACAGTTGCTGAGCAGCCTGGGCCACTTGCTCCTGCTAAAATAGGTTGGTCGTCTCTATAAATGAGCAATCCGCAATCTTGAAATTGTTCGCTTCGTATAGATGTTCCTTGCTTTCGTAGTAAGTCATAGGCAATTTCTCGTCCGACATGACCGAGATCGCCCGTTACAATTAAGTCGTAGTAGGATACGTCGATTTGTCGTTCTCTTAAATGTGCTTCTATCGTGTCGACAGCAGCGGGAGCCATAGCCCCTCCCATATTAAACGGATCGGTTAATCCCATATCGATCACTCTTCCGATTGTTGCTGATGTTACGCAAGGTCCATCTCCTTGATCACTTAATAAGGCAACACCGGCTCCTGTTACTGTCCACTGCGCGGTAGGGGGTTTTTGTCCTCCGTATTCAGTTGGATATCTAAACTGTTTTTCTATAGCGGTATTATGGCTTGATGCTCCTGTTAATAAATATTTCGCTCCTTTTGCATTTACGATGCTTGCCCCTAACGCAAGTCCTTCCATTGAAGTAGAACAAGCGCCGAATAATCCGAGATAGGGAGTGCCGAGTGTCCGGCAAGCAAAGCTTGAAGGTGTAATTTGATTAATTAAATCTCCCGCCAAGATAAATTGAACATCTTCCTTCCGTAGTTTTGCTTTTTCGGTTGCTCTGCTGCAAGCCTCTTCGAATAAAACGCGATGTGCCTTTTCATAAGAGTCTTGTCCTAGCCATAAATTATCATGCAATGTATCGAAATCGTCAGGGATGTTGCCGTTTGCTTCAAATGGTCCGCCAATGACACCAGTTGAGATAATCACGGGTTTGTTTTCAAATACCCATGTTCGGTGACCTTGTAACATTTAAAATCCTCCCCATTGAATTAAAATTGTGCGAATCAGTGCAATTACAAAAGCGGAAAATACACCAAATAAAATAACGGATCCGGCTAGTTTAAACATATTTCCGCCCACTCCAAGAACAAAACCTTCCGTACGGTGCTCGATACAAGCGGATATGACAGAATTTCCAAATCCGGTCACTGGAACGGCTGTACCTGCCCCGCCAAACTGAGCTAATCGATCGTATACACCAAAACCTGTTAGGAGCATAGAAATAAAGATCATTGTTGCTACAGTTGGGTTCCCCGCAGATTGTTCAGTAAAATCGAAATAAGTAATATAAAATGTGGAGATAAGTTGACCGATTAAACAAATGAATCCGCCAACAAAAAATGCTTTTATACAATTTTTTAGAACAGGACGCTTCGGCTCACGCTGCTGTTCAAACTTTTTATATTCTTGTTGCACTGGTGTTAAGTCTTTGTTTTGGCTCGACATATGAATCCATCCTTTTCTATGGTGAAAAGTATTATCCCGCTATTCGTGGGCAGTAAATTGAAGAAGAACGGGGGAACTACCCGTAAAAGCCCGATTGGGCGGGCTTTCCCTCAGTAAGAAAAGCATCACTGATGGAAGTTTCACTTTATTACGTATCAGAATGCATTTCTTCTTTCACTACTTTTAGTTGTTTCTTAATCTCTTTCTTATCCGCTTTTTTGTTTTTAATCTTCGTTTCTAATTTATCTAGCAACATAAAAATTTTTTTATCTGTACTGACATAAATTTTTGAATTTGGATACTTTTTTTCTAATGTTTGTTTCATTTTCTTTTTTAATTTCTTTAGCTGAAAGCGTTCGTGGTGCTCTGGTTTCGCGGCTACATACAGTTCGTTATCTAAATTAACCGCCTTTACATCAATTATTTCTTCCATATTAAAAATCTTATCTTTCGCTTGATTTGCTATGGATTGATCAACAGACTCCATACTGACTTGTTTTAATTTCGTATCTTCTTTAGTTGCTTTGTGTTCTTCTTTCTCATTTGCTTCTTTTTTTACTTTTTTATCTAGTGGGCTGTTACAGCCGCTTAGGAAATTGAGGGAGAGAAGGAATAACAAAGTAATAATCCTAAATTTTCGCATTGTATCATTCCGTTTCTATAGCTCTATGTAATTTGAGGTGAAAAAAGGATGATATGGTATCACCCTTTTTTCGGTTCAGTGTAAAGTAGGCATCAATGCCCTTTACTGTTGTGTATATTGAGGTTCTTCTTGTTGAACCTCTTCAACGCGTGGAGATAAAGAATCAATAATCGTTTGCGTTTGCTGCGCTGCACTTTGGAATAATTGCTTTGCTTGTTGGTTATCAGTATCAAGAGCGAACCCTTCTAAGCTCGCTTGTGCACTTTTTAATCCTGAAACAGTTTGTTTAAGTTTCGTAATTACAGTCATAACGTAATTCCTCCTCTGTTTGAATTGAATTTCAATGATTAGAATTTGTGAATGTGCGTTGAAATATAATTACCAATTTTAGGTTTTGTTCGAAATGTAAATTTTTATCATGTAATTTGAAAATGTAAGGGATTAGCAGGTTTTCTATATAAGCGAGTAGCAAGCATGTTGTATTCTGCATAGCAATGAATTGTATGTAGGGAAATTAAAATATCAATAGTTATGGTTATTAGAAAATAACGATTATGTGTAAATTTGTAGGCTTTTGATGGAGAGTACATATTTTATATTTCGTAGTTCAAAATATCATGTATCAATTGAAATATGGAGAATAAAAATTAGCAAACGACGATAAAAAGGAGAAAAAGTTATGGATCATCATACTTTAATTAGATGGTTGGAAGCGATGTTAATTATTTTCGCATTAATTGCAATTTGGTTTTCTGCAAGTAATTTCAGTAGTGTGAAGCGCTTTTTAATTGGTCGTCCTATGTCAACGTCAGAGCTTCATGCGCAACATAACAAGTTATTTTGGTTAATCGCGCTGCCGATCCTTTCAGCGGATTTGTATTCATCTGTTGCATATGGACCTGAATCAGGAATGACAGAGCTTGTAGGACTTGGCCCTGATGCGAAATGGTTAATTTTACCGATTACCATTTCTACTATCGTTCTTTTGGCAATATTGATTGTCTCGTATATTATGGGGATTTTGGCATATCCAAACGGCGGGGGAGCGTATGCTATTGCGAAGGATAACTTCAAGCCACGCTGGGTTTCTCTTGTTGCCTCTAGTTCTTTGCTTGTTGATTATGTGTTGACCGTAGCTGTATCCGTATCTGCGGCGATGGAAGCTGTTTCTTCAGCGTATCCTGTAGTCGCTCCTTATGAAACGATTTTGGCTATTTTATGCGTCGTTCTTTTAGTGCTTGTAAACTTACGCGGAGTAGCAGAATCAGCTCGCGTATTTGCTTGGCCGACATTCGGGTTTATGATTTGTATGTTAACTTTAATTTTTACGGGCTTTTTTGATGAACTTCGTCACGGGTTTATTCAACCAAGTACACCGAGCTTTGGAACAGTTCCAGAGGGCTTAACAACTTTACTAGTTTTGAAAGCGTTCAGTTCAGCTTGTTCAGCCCTTACAGGAATTGAGACGATTTCAAATGCAGTTCCTATTTTTAGAGAACCACAGCAAAAAAACGCAATTAGAACGTATATTGCTTTAGGTTCGATCACAGCTGTGACACTGTTAGGATTTTCGTTTCATCTGTATGCGAAAGGTATTACGCCAGACCCACATAACACGATGTTGTCACAGTTAGCTGGCATGTATTTTGGACATGGAATTTTATATCAAGTCATTATATGGTTTACGTTCATTGTGTTAATTTTAGCAGCAAACTCTACATTTACAGGATTTTCTCAGCTTGCTGCGATTGTAGCAGCAGACGGATTTTTGCCTCGAAGCTTAACAAATCGCGGAGACCGCTTAGGATATTCGAATGGAATTATTGCGTTAGCATCACTAGCATGTATTTTGATTATAGCGTTTCATGCGCATACGAATGCGTTAATTCCGCTTTATGCGATCGGTGTGTTCCTTTCGTTTACAGTAGCGCAAATTGGTTTGATGCGCCGCTGGAAGCGAGTGAAAGGATCAAACTGGAAAGTTAAGTTTACAATTAATACAGTTGGTGCTGTGATTACATCAATCGTTGCCGTTATTTTTGCTGTTACAAAATTTACGGGCGGCGCCTGGGTTGTATTAGTTGTCTTGCCGATTGTTATTTTCATCTCAATGTCCATTCACAAGCATTATGAAGATGTTGCGAAAGAACTGCGCATCGATATGCAAACGATACGTCCAGAAGCAAGCGATATAGTCACACTCGTTTTAGTGTCAGGCGTTCATCGTGTTGTGAACAACACGATATCCTTTGCGAAAAGTGTAGATGTGGATCCGATTGCTGTATATGTTGGTTTCGATGCTGCATCTATAAATAAAATGGAGACAAAGTGGAAAGAATGGGGAACTCCTTGTAGACTGGTAGTTCTTCGCAGTAAATATCGGTCTATACTTGAACCGCTGAATCGCCTTATTAAAACGATAGAAGCGAAACAAAAGGGTGGGGGACACATTCATATTATTATTCCGCAGTTTATTCCGCACAAATGGTGGCATCATGCGTTGCATAACCAAAGTGCGCTTCTATTACGCATGTGGTTTATGCGCAATAAAGATATTGTAATTACAACGGTTCCATATCATTTGCAGAAATAATATCGTTTCATGATTGGCAGCCCACATCGTTACGTGATGTGGGCTGTTATTCAGTAATTATGACATAAGAAGTAATTGCTTCCAAAACGAAGATATCGTATAATAAACATTACGCGATAGGATAAACAGGTATCCGTTTGCCGTAGAATTTATAATCATGCGCCCATAGCTCAGTCGGATAGAGCGGTGGTTTCCGGTACCACGTCTGCCGGGGGTTCGAATCCCTCTGGGCGCGTCAAAAACCCTAACTTATAGTAAAGTTAGGGTTTTATTAATATAAAAGAGTAGTCTAAGTATAATGAGGTTTCGTTATATTTAAACTACTCTTTTTAATTGTTATTTCTAGAAATGGGAGTTACTATTAGTACGTGGTATAAAGTTTTGAGTGTTTTTAAAAGGTTGGCATTCATTCCTCCTAAATATTATTCGTTTTTTTAGTTGTAATATATAAACTTGAATAATACATATAGAGTAATAATATGTGGATATGGGTGTTAGTCCAGGATTCTCCTTTTTATAAACTTATTGTACAATAGAAGTGAGGGGGAGATTAGGTTGAAAGCAAGTCTTTTACAAGAACAAAGTTTACGTTTGGCAATGACGCAAGAGTTAAGACAAGCAATTACAATGCTCCAGTACAATGTGCAGGAATTAACGGAGTTTTTGTATGAGCAATCGCTGGAAAATCCCCTTATCGAGCTGGGGGGCTTTGACAGGGAGAAGAAAAAAAGTAAAACAACGGGGAAACAAACTGAGAATCAAATGGAAATTTATAGTGTTGATTCAACAACGATTCAACAGCATTTAGTAAACCAATTGCAGTATTATAAAATAGATGAAAAGCAAAGAAGAATTGCCTCATTCATTATTTTAAATATGGATGAGAATGGATATTTACAAGAAACGAATGAGGAATTAGCGTCGTTATTATCAGTGCGTATAGAAGACGTGAATAGCTGTATGGAGCTCGTTCAATCGTTAGAGCCAGCAGGGATAGGAGCGAGAAATATTCAAGAGTGTTTATCCATTCAATTAAAGCGCTTACATAAAAGGAGCGCTTTAGCGGAGATGATTGTAGATGAATATTTTGCATATTTTGTAAAGAAAGATTGGCGCAAATTAGCAAATGTATTGAAGTGTAGTACGGAAGAGTTACAAGAAGCTGTTCATGTGATTACATCGCTGCAACCGAAACCGGGTTTGGCGTTTTCTTCGGAGAAGCCGATGTACATTGTTCCAGATATGGCGGTGAAAAAAGAAGAGAATCGCCTAGTGATTCAGATGAATGAACGTAATATGCCGAGAATTGAAATTCATTCAGAATATAGTGAGCTTCTTCATAATAGTGAAAGTGACGTTGCTTCTTATGTTTCGGAAAAATATCAGCATGTACAATGGATTATGCGTAGTTTAAAACAAAGGAAGCAAACGCTTTTAAATGTAATGGAAGTAATTATTGAAAAGCAACGTGACTTTTTTATGAATGGGCCGCAATATTTAAAGCCACTTGCACTAAAAGAAGTGGCCGAGATATTAGGTGTTCATGAGTCAACGATTAGCCGAGCGACGCGCAATAAATATGTGCAAACGCCGTATGGTTTATTTGAAATGAAGTCGTTCTTTAGCAATGCGGTAACAACTACAGAAGACGAGGCGGTTTCAACGAAGAGAGTAAAGCAGCTTATCGGAGAGTTTGTAGAGAAAGAAAATAAGAAAAAACCACTTTCAGATCAAAAGATTTCAAAAATGTTAGAAGAAGAATACGAAATTGTTGTGTCGCGCAGAACAGTAGCGAAATATCGTGAGCAGTTAAATATTCCAGCTTCTTCTCTGCGAAAAACGATTGTATAGGTGATGAACATGGAGGTTATTCTATATACAAAAGCGGAATGTGGCCTTTGCCAAAAGGCAAAAAAACTTCTGCAAGAATTGCAAGATGAATACGTATTTGATTTGAAGGAAATAAATATATATGAGGATGAACAGCTGTTAGAAAAGTATCATCTTATGATCCCTGTTGTTGAAATTGAAGGGATAGAGGTAGAATATGGAATTATTCACAAAGATGTCATAATGGACAGTATAATTCGTATAATAAGAGTTGAATAACTTTTTATCTCCTGTTACAATAATAAATGTAGCAGGGATTATTTTTTTACTCTATGCGGGACACAATATGTCACTACGGGACATATAATGACCATATAGATAATGAACCAATGTGGTGAGGAGATGCAATATGATGCGCTCATGGATTCAGTATACAAAAAAATTATTACCTGATCTGCTACCTGTTATGCAAAAGAGAATGCAAATTCTTCAGTACATCCGGTTAACGCAACCTATTGGTAGAAGAAACTTATCTGCAAGTCTTGGTATGACAGAACGAGTATTACGAAGTGAAGTACAGGTTTTGAAAGATGAAAACTTGATTCACGTCGCCTCTTCTGGAATGACATTAACAGAAGAAGGAACAGCTGTTGTTCTTGCTTTGGAAGACTTTATGAAAGAAATTTCTGGTTTGAAGGTTTTGGAAAAGCAGCTTAAGGAAACATTAGATTTGGATGAAGTTTTCGTTGTCCCTGGTGATAGTGATGAATCACCTTGGGTCAAGCTGGAAATGGGCCGTGCTTGTGTTGCTCGTATAAAAGATCGTCTAACAGCGAATAATATCGTTGCTGTGACTGGAGGAACCACGATAGCTGCCGTAGCTGATATGATGCAAATTGATTGCAAAGATCTACATATGTTATTTGTCCCAGCACGCGGTGGAATAGGAGAGAGTGTGGAGCTAGAAGCAAACACGATTTGTGCGAAAATGGCACAAAATACGATGAGTAATTATCGCTTATTGTACGTTCCTGACCACGTAAGCGGCGAGGCATACGCATCCATTGTGACAGAACCTTCTGTGAAAGAAATTCTTGAGTTGATTCGATCTTCCAATATTGTCATTCACGGAATCGGTGATGCCCTAACAATGGCGCGTAGAAGAAGTACTTTAGAAGCAGATTGGACGAAAATTAAAGAGAACAAAGCGGTCGGTGAAGCCTTTGGGTACTACTTAAATGAACAAGGTGAAGTTGTTCATAAAGTGCAAACAGTTGGCATGCAGCTTGAAGATTTACAGCATGTATCTCATGTCGTGTCAGTTGCTGGAGGTTCATCAAAAGCGAAAGCGATTCAAGCAGTAATTAAACAAGGGAACACTTCGTTACTAATTACAGACGAAGGTGCAGCAAAAGAGTTAGTAAAGGGTAAATAACCCTTAATATACATCCCCCAAGGAGGAAATTCAAATGACTAAAATTGGTATTAATGGATTTGGCCGTATCGGACGTGTGGTATTCCGCGCAGCTCTTAACAACCCTAACGTGGAAGTAGTAGCAATTAACGACTTAACAGATGCAAAAACATTAGCACATCTTTTAAAATATGACTCTGTTCACGGAACAGTAAATGCAGAAGTATCTGCAAACGGCGATAGCATCGTTGTTAACGGTAAAGAAATCAAAGTTATTGCTGAGCGCGACCCAGCTCAATTACCATGGAGCGACTACGGCGTAGAAGTAGTAGTAGAATCTACTGGCCGTTTCACTAAAAAAGCAGACGCTGAGAAACACTTAGGTGGATCAGTTAAAAAAGTTATCATCTCTGCACCAGCTTCTGACGAAGATATCACAATCGTTATGGGCGTTAACCACGAGCAATATGATGCAGCTAATCATAACGTAATCTCTAACGCTTCTTGTACTACAAACTGCTTAGCTCCATTTGCTAAAGTATTAAACGAAAAATTTGGCATGAAGCGCGGTATGATGACAACTATTCACTCTTACACTAACGATCAACAAATTTTAGACTTACCACATAAAGATTTACGTCGTGCACGTGCAGCAGCAATGAGCATGATCCCAACTACAACTGGTGCAGCGAAAGCAGTAGCATTAGTATTACCAGAACTTAAAGGTAAATTAAATGGTGGTGCAGTTCGTGTTCCAACTGCTAACGTATCTCTTGTTGACTTAGTTGTTGAGCTTGAGAAAGAAGTAACAGTTGAAGAAGTAAACGCAGCATTCAAAGCAGCAGCTGAAGGCGAATTAAAAGGTATCCTTGGATACAGCGAAGAGCCATTAGTATCTATCGACTATAACGGATGCACAAGCTCTTCTACAATCGATGCATTATCTACAATGACTATGGAAGGCAACATGCTTAAAGTTCTTTCTTGGTACGACAACGAAACTGGTTACTCTAACCGCGTAGTTGACTTAGTAGACTACATTGCTTCTAAAGGTCTTTAATTCTTAAGTTTATCAGTTATTAATGACAAAACGAGGGAGAGGGTTTGTTCCCTCTCTCTTCTTTCGTTTTATAAGCAAATGTGATAAGCTTTTGAATGGGTTTTGTCAATCCTAACTAGTCGGAGGGAAATCCAATGAATAAAAAATCAATTCGTGACGTAGATTTAAAGGGTAAACGAGTATTTTGCCGCGTTGACTTCAACGTGCCAATGAAAGAAGGCAAAGTTACAGACGAGACTCGTATTCGTGCAGCTCTTCCTACAATTCAATATTTAGTAGAGCAAGGTGCGAAAGTGATTTTAGCAAGTCATTTAGGTCGTCCAAAAGGACAAGTGGTAGAAGAAATGCGTCTAACTCCAGTAGCAGTACGTTTAGGCGAACTTCTTGGTAAAGACGTGAAAAAAGCGGACGAAGCATTCGGACCTGCTGTACAAGAAATGGTTGCAGCAATGAACGAAGGCGACGTATTAGTTCTTGAAAACGTGCGTTTCTATGCAGGTGAAGAAAAGAACGATGCAGAACTTGCGAAAGAATTTGCAGCTCTTGCTGATATCTTTGTAAATGATGCATTCGGTGCAGCTCACCGTGCTCATGCTTCTACTGCAGGTATTGCAGATTACTTACCAGCAGTATCAGGTTTCTTAATGGAAAAAGAATTAGAAGTATTAGGTAAAGCACTTTCTAATCCGGAACGTCCATTTACAGCAATCATCGGTGGTGCGAAAGTAAAAGATAAAATCGGTGTAATACGTCATCTACTTGATAAAGTTGATAACTTAATCATTGGCGGCGGACTTGCTTATACATTTGTAAAAGCATTAGGTCATGAAATTGGAAAATCTCTATGTGAAGATGACAAAATTGAACTAGCAAAAGAGTTTATCCAACTTGCAAAAGAAAAAGGTGTAAACTTCTACATGCCAGTTGATTGCGTTATTGCAGATGAGTTTTCTGAAACTGCAAACCGACAAGTTGTAGATATCGATTCTATTCCTGCTACTTGGCAAAGTTTAGATATCGGACCAAAAACAAGTGCAATTTATGCAGATGTAATTAAAAACTCTAAGCTTGTTGTATGGAATGGACCAATGGGCGTATTCGAAATGGCTCCATATGCAGAAGGTACAAAAGCAGTAGGACAAGCATTAGCAGATGCAGAAGGTACATACTCTGTTATCGGCGGTGGTGACTCTGCAGCAGCTGTTGAACTATTTGGTATGGCTGATAAAATGAGCCACATTTCTACTGGCGGCGGTGCGTCATTAGAATTTATGGAAGGTAAAGAACTTCCTGGTGTAGTTTGTCTTAACGACAAATAATTAGCAGCCAAGAAAAAGGACGGTGCAAAGCATGCGTAAACCAATTATCGCAGGTAACTGGAAAATGAATAAAACTCTATCTGAAGCAGTTAGCTTCGTAGAGGAAGTAAAAGGTCAAATCCCAGCTAGGGCGGCTGTTGATGCAGTTGTTTGTTCTCCAGCTCTTTTCTTAGAGCGTCTTGTAGCAGCTTCAGAAGGAACTGATTTACAAGTAGGTGCACAAAACATGCACTTCGAAAAGAATGGTGCATTCACTGGCGAAATTAGCCCGGTAGCACTTAGCGACTTAAAAGTAAGCTATGTAGTACTTGGTCACTCTGAACGTCGTGAAATGTTTGCTGAAACAGACGAAACAGTAAACAAAAAGACTCTTGCAGCATTTGAACATGGTTTAACACCAATCGTTTGCTGTGGTGAAACGTTAGAAGAGCGCGAAAGCGGAAAAACATTTGATCTTGTAGCAGGTCAAGTGACAAAAGCACTTGCAGGCTTAACAGAAGAGCAAGTAAAAGTAACTGTTATCGCTTATGAGCCAATTTGGGCAATCGGTACAGGTAAATCTTCTTCTGCACAAGATGCAAACGAAGTATGTGCGCACATCCGTAAAGTTGTTGCTGAAGCAGTCTCTCCGGCAGCGGCAGAAGCAGTTCGTATTCAATACGGCGGTAGCGTAAAACCTGAAAACATTAAAGAATACATGGCACAATCTGATATCGATGGTGCTTTAGTTGGCGGCGCAAGCTTAGAGCCTGCTTCCTTCTTAGGTCTTTTGGAGGCGGTAAAATGAGAAAGCCAACAGCTTTAATCATTCTTGACGGTTTCGGTTTACGTGAAGAAACATACGGGAATGCTGTAGCACAAGCTAAGAAGCCTAATTTCGACGGTTACTGGAGCAAATTCCCTCACACAACACTAACAGCGTGCGGTGAGGCGGTAGGTCTTCCAGAAGGTCAAATGGGTAACTCTGAGGTAGGTCACTTAAATATTGGTGCCGGCCGCACTGTATACCAAAGCTTAACACGTGTTAACGTTGCAATTCGTGAAGGTGAGTTCGATCAGAACGAAACGTTCCAAAGTGCAATGAAACACGTAAAGGAAAAGGGTACAGCTCTTCATTTATTCGGTTTACTTTCTGATGGCGGTGTGCATAGTCACATTGACCATATGTTTGCTCTTCTTCGCTTAGCTGCAAAAGAAGGCGTGGAGAAAGTATATCTTCATGCGTTCTTAGATGGCCGCGATGTTGGTCCGCAAACAGCAAAAGGGTATATCGATGCAGCAAATGAAGTAATCAAAGAAACAGGAGTAGGACAATTCGCGACAATCTCCGGTCGTTATTACTCCATGGACCGTGACAAGCGTTGGGATCGCGTTGAAAAATGTTACCGTGCCATGGTAAAAGGCGAAGGCCCTACTTACAAAACAGCACATGAGTGTGTGGATGACTCATATGCAAATGGTATCTATGATGAATTCGTATTGCCGTCTGTAATGGTAAATGAAGATGAAACGCCAGTTGCAACTATCAATGATGATGATGCAATCATCTTCTACAATTTCCGTCCAGATCGTGCAATTCAAATTGCGCGTGTATTTACAAACGAAGATTTCCGTGAGTTCGATCGTGGTGAAAAAGTACCTCGCATTCCAGAATTCGTTTGTATGACACACTTTAGTGAAACTGTAAAGGGTTACGTAGCATTCAAGCCAATGAACTTGGATAATACGTTAGGTGAAGTTGTTTCACAAGCGGGATTAAAACAACTTCGCATTGCGGAAACTGAAAAGTATCCGCACGTTACATTCTTCTTTAGCGGTGGTCGTGAGGCTGAATTCCCAGGAGAAGAGCGTATCTTAATTAACTCGCCTAAGGTTGCAACGTATGACTTGAAACCTGAAATGAGCATTTACGAAGTTACGGACGCTTTAGTAAATGAAATTGAAAATGATAAGCATGATGTAATCATTCTTAACTTTGCAAACTGTGATATGGTTGGCCATTCTGGGATGATGGAACCAACAATTAAAGCAGTAGAAGCAACTGATGAATGTTTAGGAAAAGTTGTAGAAGCGATTCTTGCAAAAGATGGTGTAGCACTTATTACTGCTGACCATGGTAATGCTGATGAGGAGTTAACTCCAGAAGGCACACCGATGACTGCTCATACAACAAACCCGGTTCCTTTCATCGTTACAAAAGAAGGTATTGAGCTTCGCGGCGACGGTATTTTGGGAGATATCGCACCAACAATGCTTACACTTCTTGGCGTTGAACAGCCAAAAGAAATGACAGGTAAAACAATTATTAAATAATTACTCATATAATAAAGGAGAGAAATAATATGCCAGCAATTTTAGATGTTTATGCTCGTGAAGTTTTAGACTCTCGTGGTAACCCAACTGTAGAAGTAGAAGTATACACGGAAAGCGGTTCATTCGGACGCGCATTAGTACCAAGTGGTGCATCTACTGGTGAATACGAAGCAGTAGAATTACGTGACGGTGACAAATCTCGTTACCTTGGTAAAGGTGTTCTTAACGCAGTAAATAATGTAAATGAAATTATCGCTCCAGAAATCGTTGGTTTCGACGTAACTGACCAAGCTGGAATCGACCGTGCTATGATCGAATTAGACGGCACTCCAAACAAAGGTAAATTAGGCGCTAACGCTATCCTTGGTGTATCTATGGCAGTAGCTCATGCAGCAGCTGACTATGTAGGTCTTCCATTATACCGTTACCTTGGTGGATTCAATGCAAAACAATTACCAACTCCAATGATGAACATCATCAACGGTGGTTCTCACGCTGACAACAACGTAGACTTCCAAGAGTTCATGATCTTACCAGTTGGTGCTCCAACATTCAAAGAAGCAATCCGTATGGGTGCTGAAGTATTCCATGCATTAAAAGCTGTATTACATGACAAAGGTCTTAACACAGCAGTAGGTGACGAAGGTGGATTCGCTCCAAACCTTGGTTCTAACCGTGAAGCATTAGAAGTAATCATCGAAGCAATCGAAAAAGCTGGTTACAAAGCTGGCGAAAACGTATTCTTAGGAATGGACGTTGCTTCTTCTGAATTCTACAACAAAGAAACTGGTAAATATGATCTTACAGGTGAAGGACGCAGCATGACTTCTGCAGAAATGGTTG
>Ga0209025_1003376_pt1 | contig 15258 bp, 14 predicted proteins | sample AraplaMF_Col_mLB_FD_184256 | JGI IMG/M metagenome (GOLD analysis project Ga0209025, IMG submission 184256) | Arabidopsis root microbial communities from the University of North Carolina, USA - plate scrape MF_Col_mLB (SPAdes) (version 2) | ecosystem: Host-associated > Plants > Roots > Endosphere... | reverse complement strand
TGCAAGGAGTGGCTTTGCCGGGCTCGCTTTGGCATCGACACGAAATGCGAGGGGCGCAGATGTCAGCATGTATCGGCTTGTATCGACAATGTGAACGTTAACATCGCATGTCAGTTGTTTCTCTCCCTGACATACAAAGAGGATTCCCGCAGGGTGAAGCTTTGGCAGATTCGAGATGCTCGCATCTGCGCGAAACAGTGAAATACCAGCCGCACGCGTTGAATTATATCCTCGCGACGGGGCAAGTGCCGTGGCCAGGTCGCTTATACATTGAGGAGCATTGATCATAGGACAACAGGTTAGCTTTTTCGCCCCGAGGTTCAACTCCTCCGAGGAAGATCCAGATACATAATCGCGCCGTTCTGCGTGCTCGGGCAAAATTGAGCCACAGAATCTCAGCCATCTTCGTCCGAGCACCCATGGAAATCAGGATGCCATTGGTAGCTTTCAATTTCGCGACGTGAGTGCGATTGTTTGCCGGGAGGAATGCACAAAGCGGCGGCGACCGCCTTGAGTGCAATCGGTCGATAATGATCCACCAAATCAGGGCGATGTGTTTCTTTTAACTCTTGCTTGGTGCTCATTGAATTCTGTCCTCTTAGTCACTCTGCCTCTTCGCCGATCGGCCATTGTGCCCGCGGCAAATCACTCCCTCACCCGGAATGTTCAGTCCCGCGACTGCCGCCATGCTCACCAGCCCCTGCCATGTTGTCGTTGGGCTGGCTATATGAGCCTGATTGGCGGTTCCGAGAAGCAATGGGCCAAACTCGGCAGCTGGCAAGACGGAGCACAGGACGTCGCGGGCCGTCGCGGCTGCTTGCGCCGTGGAAAAGATCAAGATGTTTGGTTTGCGACCATCACGGTTGCGCCCCGAAGCATGCTCACCGAGCGCTGCGCTCAAGGCCTCCTCGATTGAGATCGGCCCGCGCACTTCCAATTGCGGCGCGTCGGAAAAGATCAGATGCCGTGCCGTCGCCATGACGGCCCTGTCCGCAGCTGCGTTCTCAAGGGTCTCTGGACCATGGCACAATATGATCCTCGGCTTGACGCCGAACGCGCAGGCGTGGCCGGCGGCGGCCACCGCGATTTCAGCAATCTGCCTGGATGAGGGGCGGCTGTTTACGAAGAGATCGGCGAGAAACAGCGGTCGGTCGTCGACCACCATGAGGGATAAAGCGGCGGCTGTGCGAACTTGCAATGTTGCAAGAATAGAGTTCAACTGGGCAAAGTGCCATTGAAACTGGCCCGATATCCCGCAAACCAGGCTGTCAGCCCAACCGGCTTCCACGAGACGGGCAGCAATTGCGGTATTGCGACAATCTCTGATGAAGCCAGGAAGGTTCTTCACCTTCCAGCCAGAATCGATTGCTGCTTTGCGCGCGGACCATTGGTCCAGAAACTCGTGGTCGTTTTTCGGTTCGATCACCGTGAAATCGTCACCCACCTGGAGATCGATACCGGCATCGAGAAGCTTCGTTCTAATCTCGGCTGCGGAGCCAACTACCATCGGTACAGCGCACTTCGCCTGAAGTATGTCCTGAACGGCGCGTAAAACCCTCTGGTCGTGGCCCTCGGCAAAAACAACACGGCGCGTTGATCCGCGGGCGGCATCGAGCACTCTGGCCATCAGTTCGCTCTGCGCACGCAATGACATGCTATCCTCTTAGCTGGCCCGTCTGGATATAAAGAGCCATATCCAGCATCCGCGCGGCAAATGCCCATTCGTTGTCGTACCAGCCAAAGATTCTGAGAAGCCCGTTGGCCGCCAGCGAGATTTCTGTCTCACTGATGACAAGGGATTCGGGACGCCCACGCATATCGATGGAGACAAGTGGCTGATCGATCCAACCCAGTACACGCGACGATGCCACCGCAGCGCGTATGTCCTCAATCATGTCCTTCTCGCTTTTTCCATGCCGCACGCTTACTGTCAGGTCGATCGCCGACACACTTGCCGTCGGGACCCGGATTGCTCGCGCTTCAATTAATCCAGCCAGGTTCGGCAACACGTCGCCGAGCAAGCGATGCGCGCTCGTGCTGGTTGGGATCATGGAAAGTGCAGCCGCCCGGCTACGGGCAAAATCGGCCCGCGGCTGATCGATGGTCGGCTGACTGCCGGTGTAACAATGGACCGTCGTCATCTGACCGCCGGTCACTCCGAAGAGTTCGTCCAATATCCGCAAGAGTGGGGCTAGCGCGTTTGTCGTACAGGATCCGTTCGAAACGATCCGCTCGCCGTTGAACCGCTCCTCGTTGGCGCCAAGAATGAGCGTGGTTTCTGCTTTCGACGCGGGCCCCGATATCAGGACTTGAGACGCGCCAGCTTCCAAGCAGCGGGCTGCCCTGAGTTCTGTATCGACCGCTCCCGTGCAGTCCAACAGAACATCGATCCCGCCGAGGTCGAACTGTTCGATGTTTTGGCAATTGGCATAACGGATCGAATGACCGTCGAACCGAATTGCATTCGGTTCGACGACAACCGACCCATTCCAGGGACCAAAGACGCTGTCGTATTGAAAAAGGTAAGCGCTCAATTCAATTGGGGCGAGATCGTTTATCAAGACGACCTCGATGTCGGGCGCAGTCAGAGCCTGGCGCAGTATCGTCCGGCCAATCCGACCAAAACCGTTGATGGCAATGCGGCTTGCACGTTTCATCGACCTGCCATTTCTAGACGTCAACGTTGATTGCAACGCCTTTCGAAAGCGCTAGGTCTACGGCGGCAGAGGCAACCGCCAAGTCCTGAAGCCCAACACCGGTGCCGTCAAACAGCGTTATCTCGTCGGGCGACGAACGTCCAACTGCGGTGCCGGATATGACGGACCCTATCTCGACGATGTCGCCTTCGAGGATGAGCCCCTGCGCAAACGCGTGCTGGCACTCGCCAATGGAAACCGCTTGCGCGACCTCATCGGTAAACAATCTTGCCGCGGCGACCAGCCTTGCGTCAACTTCCTGCTTGCCTCGGGTATCGGTTCCCATGCAGGCAAGATGCGTTCCCGGGCGAATTTGGGATACCTGGAGGATCGGGTTAAAGGAGGAGGTAACGGTGATGATGACGTCCGCTTCGGACGTCAATCGATCGAGTTCCACTGCTTCAAACGGAATCCCGATCTCAGCGGCGACGGCTGCAAGCCGCGGCAACATCTCAGGATGGAAGTTCCAGGCCACTATTCGTTCAAATCGCCGCTGGCTGACGGCGGCACGAAGCTGAAATACCGCCTGATGACCAGCTCCGACCATTCCCAATACTTTCGCGTCGGCGCGCGCGAGGTGCTTGATCGAGATCGCGGAGGCTGCTGCTGTGCGAAACGCCGTCAAAAGGTTCGCGCCGACCACTGCCCGACACTTGCCAGTATCGGCATCGAAAAGGAGCACCGTCGACTGGTGGTTTGTCAGGCCCCGTTCGACATTATGAGGCCAGAAGCCGCCGGCTTTCAGACCGAGCGAGAGTGTCTCCCGGTCGAACCCCGATTTGAAGCCGTAGAGCGCGTCCTGGTGACCGATCGCCTCGCGGATGACTGGAAAGTTGTACGCTGATTTTCTTGCCATGGAGGCAAATACCTTCTCGACGGCGTCAAAGCAGTCTGAGAGCGAAATCAGCTCCGATATGGCGTTTTCTGGAACAATTATCATCGCATCAACTTTCCGATTACTCCGTCCGTCAGTATGCCTTGCCTCTCGCCGATACCGGCCAAAGGGTTTCGACCTTGCCATCGCGTACCCCGACGTACCAGTCGTGGATATTGCAGGTCGGGTCGCAGTGACCGGGGACGAGGCGGAGCTTCTCGTTGATCTTCAAGACGCCGTTTATGTCTTCGATGACGCCGTGCTCATCGGTCGCCTTGACGTATTTGACGTCATCTCGGCCATAGACGAAAGGAAGACCGGAATCGACAGATTGAACCTTCAGGCCCGCGTCACAAATGGCTTTATCGGATTTTGCGTGGCTCATCACGCTGGTCAGGATGAAAAGGGAATTTTCCCACTCGCCCTTGTCGATGCGTTTGCCATCCTTGTCGAGGATGCGACCGTAGTCTGCGTCCATGAAGGCATAGCTTCCACATTGCAGCTCGTTGTAGACACCGGAATTGCTCTCGAAGTAGTAGCTGCCCGTGCCGCCACCGCTGACCAGTTCCGGCTTTAGTTCTGCGAGGATCAATGCGTCGACCGCCTCCTTGACCTGAGCGATCGCGGCATCGAGCTTTGCCTTGCGATCCTCATATCTATCGATGTGTTGCATCGCGCCCTGGTAAGCCTGAATCCCCGCGAAGCGAAGGCCGTTTGCTGCCTCGATGGCTTTTGCGAGCTCGACGACGGCTGCACTTGTCGAAACGCCGCACCGTCCTGCACCAACGTCGATCTCCACGAAGCAGTCGATGACGGTCGCGTGCTTCTCGGCGGCTTTGGACAGCTCGGCTACGTTGCCGAGATCGTCAACACAAACAATAATCCTCGCCCCATACTTCGGCAGACGTGCAAGGCGATCGATCTTGCCGGGATCGCGAACCTGGTTGGACACCAGCACGTCCTTGATACCGCCGCGGACGAATACTTCAGCCTCGGACACTTTCTGACAGCAGACGCCGATGGCGCCGCCCAATTCCTGCTGAAGCCGCATGACGTCGACAGACTTGTGCATCTTGCCATGGGCGCGATGACGCATGTTGTGCGCCTTGGCGTAATCGCCCATCTTTCTGATGTTGCGTTCGAGAGCGTCCAGATCCAGGATCAGACAGGGGGTCTGGATCTCGTCGACCGACATGCCGGGCAGCGCGGGCACATCATATCCAACTTCCAATTCACTGATTTTCTTTTCCATGTTCATCCCAGTTCCCTTATTGCCAAGGCAGCTTGTCGAGATCGACGTTGCCGCCGGTGATGACGACGCCGATGCGTTGACCGGCGAACAAGTCCCTGTTTTTCAAGATTGTCGCCAGAGGAACCGCGCTGGACGGTTCCATGACGAGTTTCATTCGTTTCCAGATCAGCTTCATCGCATCGACGATTTCGACTTCGGAGGCTGTCAGGATGTCAGTGACGTTGCTTTTCACAAAGTGCCAGGTGAGGTCCTTGAGCGGCACCTTAAGTCCGTCTGCAATGGTGTCGGGCGCATCGTCGGCAATGATGTGACCAGCCTTCAGGCTTCGATATGCGTCATCGGCTTGCTCTGGCTCGGCGGCGTAGACCCTGACGCGCGGCGCAAGATTGGACACCGTCAGACACGTGCCGGATACCATCCCGCCTCCTCCGATGGGCGCAATGATCGCATCGAGATCGTCGACCTGCTCCAAAAGCTCCCGCGAGCACGTTGCCTGACCGGCGATCACCCGGGCATCGTTGTAGGGGTGCACGAATTCGGCGCCTGATTGGGCGACAACCTCGGCAAAAACGGCCTCTCTCGAGGTCGTGGAAGGCTCGCATTCCACGACGGTCCCGCCGTAGCCACGCACTGCATCCTTTTTCGCTTGCGGCGCTGTCCGCGGCATGACGACCGTGCATGGGATCCCTCGCCGTCCTGCTGCGTAGGACAGACATGTTCCATGGTTCCCCGAAGAATGGGTTGCCACGCCCTTTCTGGCCTGTTCGTCACTCAGTCCGAAGACGGCGTTTGACGCTCCGCGCGCCTTGAAGGCGCCGGCTTTTTGGAAGTTCTCGCATTTGAAATACAGCTCTGCGCCCACCAAGGAGTTGATGTAGGCAGAAGTCAGCACTGGTGTGCGGTGAATGTGCGGCTCGATGCGCTGATGAGCCTCGAACATGTCGGAGATGGTGGGAATAAACATGTCGGAAATGGTAGGGATAGACATTGGCGCCACTCTTAGGCTGCGGTGCGGGTCGAAGAGACTTCACCGTGACGGAACACCTCCTGAGCGGCAGCGACACCGCAGCCCAAGCGGATTTTCAGGCCAAGATCGGCCATGACCATCTCTGCGGTCGCTATGCCAGCAAGCGCCATCACGTCTGTCATGCTGCCGACGTGGCCGATACGGAAAACGCGTCCCGCCACATCTCCCAATCCTGCACCGAAAGCCACCTCGTATTTTTGAGCGGCATGGGTGACGATCGAGGCGGCATCAAATCCGTCTGGCGTTTGCACCGCCGTGACGGTGTCGGAGTAAAGTTCCTCACCTTGCGCGCAGAGTTTAAGACCCCAGGCCGCCACGGCAGCGCGGACACCCGAGGCGATACGCCGGTGGCGCTTAAAGACGTTGTCCAACCCTTCCTCGAGAAGCATCTCCGTCGACAGCTTGAGACCATTGAGAAGACCGACCGGAGGTGTGTAGGGGTAACCGTTGGTCGGATAGCTCTTTGCCATGTCGCGGATATCGAAGAAGGTTCTCGGCAGGGTAGCTGTTTCGGCCGCCTTCATGGCTTTGGGCGAAAACGCCAGAATCGCCAGGCCCGGCGGCAGCATGAAGCCCTTCTGAGAGCCGGTAACCGCAACGTCGACTTTCCATTCATCCATGCGGAAATCCATCGAGGCAATGGAACTCACTCCGTCGACGAGGAGAAGAGCAGGATGTTTTGCGGCGTCAAGCATGCGTCGAACTGCGCTTACATCAGACTTCACGCCGGTCGCAGTTTCATTGTGGGTTACGAGAACCGCTTTGATATCATGAGCGGTGTCAGCTCTTAATTTCTCTTCGTACAGGTCAAGTGGCACGCCACCATGCCAGGATGAGCGAATTGCATCGACGCACAGCCCGTGCCGTTGACACATGTCGATCCAACGATGACTGAACATGCCGTAGCGCCCGGCGAGGACCTTGTCGCCAGAATTGAGCAAATTCGCGATCGCGGTTTCCCATCCGCCGGTACCGGTGGACGGAAAGATGAAGACTTCCGCACTCTGAGATTTCAGTACCTTCTTTACACCTGCCAAAGCAGGCTGAAGGATTTCGCCGAACAGGGCGGAGCGGTGATCGATGGTGGGTATGTCCGAGGCCCGGCGCAGCACTTCCGGCATATTGGTCGGGCCCGGAATAAACACTGGATTTGGCGTATACATGTGGACCTCCTCGATGTGATTTCGACCTTCATAACACGATGCCCGGGTGGCGTACATTTTTTTGAAATCATTTTTCAAAAGCATATAAACACAAAGATAATCATTTATATTCATACTGTTATAATTTTTCATTGTGCAGAATTGTTTTTCATTGCACGTTAACCGGAAACGGTTTTTTATCTGCGGAGGTCAGGGATGAAGGTTGTTGCGCGCCGACGGGGCCGCCCGAAGGGCTTTAATGAACCGCAGTCACAAAACTTCATTCAGTCTTTGGATCGAGCGTTCGACGTCTTGGAGGCGCTCGCAGCGCCCGAAGGACTGACGCTGTCAGAATTGGCCGCCCACCTGAACCAGTCGACAGCCACAATGCATCGTGTCCTTACGACGCTAGAGCGCCGCGACTATGTTGAGATCAGCCAGGACGGTCAGATCTGGCATATCGGACCGCAGGCCTACCGCCTCGGTGCGGCTTTCCTCCGGCGCACCAATGTCGTCGAACGGAGCCGGCCAATCATGCGTGAATTGATGCTGGAGACGGGCGAGACTTCAAACCTCGGAATTGAGAAAAACGGAAACGTCCTCTTCGTCAGCCAGGTCGAAACACACGAGTCCATCCGCGCCTTTTTCCCCCCCGGCACGCTTTCGCCATTGCACGCTTCCGGCATCGGCAAGGCATTGCTCTCTTCCTACGACGAAGACAGGCTCACCGCCACGTTGAAAGGCCCGACCCTTGAGCGCTTCACGGCCAACACGATACGGACGATCGCGCAGTTGAAGGAAGAACTGATCGTAACGCGGGAACGCGGTTATGCTTTGGATGACGAAGAACGAACGACCGGGATGCGATGTGTCGCCGCGCCAGTGCTAAACGTGCATGGCGAGGCGGTGGCCGGCATTTCGGTGTCGGGACCGACGCATCGGATGCCGGACAGACAAATCGATCGGATCGGTCGGCGGGTTGCTGAAGCAGCCGACATGGTGTCAAAACGGTTGGGCGCTTCTTAGATCAAGTGCGGGGTTCAAGCGTCTTTCCTTTTCCCGGCGATGTGATCAGGGCCCGAGGCCTTGGCCCACCGGTTGCCCAATCGAGCAGCTCCGCCGTGTGGACAACCGGCAGGTTCGTCCCCGACCCGATCTGCATCATGCAACCGATATTGCCGGCGCTGATGACGTCGGGATGCACAACCTCGATCGAGGTCACCTTTTTGGATTTCAGTTCCTTCGATATCTCCGGCTGCATCAGATTATAAGTCCCGGCCGAGCCGCAGCAAATGTGCGCGTCCTTTGGTTCAAGCACCTCAAAGCCTGCACTTTTAAGCAGTTCTTTTGGCTGTGATCGTATCTGCTGACCATGCTGTAGCGAGCATGCGGCATGGTAGGCGACACGCAAGGGCTCTGCAAAAACGGCCTCGCGCAAACCACCGATCTCGGTCATGACTTCGGTGATATCTTTGGCAAGGGATGCAACACGCGCCGCGTCGGCCGACATCGGCGTGTCGCGAAACATATGACCGTAGTCTTTTACGGTGGTGCCGCAGCCGGAGGTATTGATGACGACGGCATCAATGCCAGCGCCCTCGATCTCTCGTGCCAAAGCGACGATATTGGCCGCAGCCATCGCGTGACTGTCTTCGGTTCTGCCCATATGATGGGTAAGCGCCCCACAGCACCCGACACCCTTCGGGATGACGACATCGCAGCCGTGACGTGACAAGAGCCTGATGGTTGCATCATTTATATCGGTGTTAAGCGCGCGTTGGGCACACCCGGTGAGCAGCGCAACTCTTTTGCGGCGCGGGCCTATGGCTGGAATTGTCTGGGGCCTGTCATTGGGGCTTGGCCGCGGAATGAAATCCGGCGCCATCTCCAACATGGCGCCAAGGCGAACATCGGGGAGTATGCGGCGGAGCGGACGCAAGAGCCTGGCACCGCGCAAGGCCCAACGAAACCGTGATGGATATGGCAGGAGTTGGGCCAGTAGCCAGCGCAACAGCCGTTCATCCCACGGCCGTCGATAATTTTCTTCGATATAGGCACGGGCGTGATCAATCAGATGCATATAGTGCACGCCAGATGGACAGGTCGTCATGCAGCTCAGACAACTCAGGCAGCGATCGATATGCTTGACCGTCTTTTCATCGGGAGTTTTGTTGTTCTCCAGCATATCCTTGATGAGGTAGATTCGGCCGCGAGGGCTGTCCAGTTCGTCGCCAAGGACCTTATAGGTCGGGCAGGTTGCCGTGCAAAAGCCACAATGGACGCAGGAACGCAGAATGTCGTTGGACCGGCGCATCGAAGGGTCGGCGAGTTGCTTGTCTGAGAAGTTCGTCTGCATTGCTAACTATCCATCAGCCCGGGATTGAGGATGCCTGCCGGATCAAAGGTCTTGCGCAATGCGCAAGAGAGGCGGGAAACCGATTCAGATTCTCTCGGGAAAACCTTGAAGTCCGATGCAGTACCCCGCCGCACCAGCAAGGCTTGTCCAGGGTGGGAGGCTCGGCGGATATCCGCTGAGGACGCCTCGCCGGCATACCAGATCAGTCCCCCTCCCCAATCGAGCGAGACCGAACCACCGAGCGCCTCCAAAGCAGAGGCAACCATCGGTGCATCCGTGGGCTTTACCAGGATGCGCCACACAGGGAGATCAGAACCAGCAAAGTGACGAAGGTCACGCAGATCGCGCCACAGACGCCTGCTTGCGGTCACGTCTTCGACCTCGATTTCACTCTGACGAAACATGTTCAACAAACGCTCACGCCGGTAGGCAACCTGTCTCGAAAAACCCTCGATCCGCAACCAGGCGCTGCCTGAAACGAAGGCCGCGCCCGACACCTCGAAAGGGGTCGAAAGAGCGCTGGCGAACATACGACTGGCTTCGTTTAAAGAGATATTCTTGAACGCTAGCGTTTGCTCAGTCTCGGCAACCGGTAGCGTTTTTAGAGCGACCTCGGTGAGAACGCCAAGCGTTCCGTACGATCCGCAAAGAAGCTTGCTGAGGTCCAGGCCGGTCACGTTCTTCATGACCCTTCCACCGTTCTTGACGATGCGGCCGCGACCGTCGATAAAACGCACACCCAGGAGGTGGTCACGGCAGGCGCCGACCAACGTTCGGCGCGGCCCCGAAACATTGCAGGCAACGACACCGCCAATCGTTGGCGAACCGGAGGTCCCCATAAGGCTCCGATGATCCATCGGCTCGAAGGCCAACGCCTGCCCCTCGCCAGCAAGCAGTTTTTCGATTTCTTCGATTGCGGTTCCGGTGCGCACGACCAAGGTCAGCGCGCCAGGCTCGTATGTGACAACGCCATTCAGGCTTCGGGTCGACAGCCTTTGGGCACCGCCCCCCGAATTGGATGTGATCAGACGAGTGCCGCCCCCGATCACTTGCAATGGTGTCGATGCATCGCGACGGTCTGCAATATATTCCGCCATTTCGGCCTCACTTGACGGGGAGGCAACATCTGGCGTGCGATCAACGGCATTGCTCATCGCTTTTTTGCCTCCTCGCGGTGGCACCGACTTGTCTCCAGCGGGAACACTTTTGCAGGATTGAGCAACCAGGCCGGATCAAAGATGTCTTTAATCTCCATCTGAATGGCCATATCGGTCGGCGAATACTGCTTCGTCATCAGGTCGCGCTTCTCGATGCCGACGCCGTGCTCGCCGCTCAGGCATCCGCCCACGTCGACACAAAGTCGGAGAATATCGGCGCCAAATTGTTCTGCTCGCTCCAGTTCGCCGGGGGCGTTCGCATTAAACAAGATCAGCGGATGCATATTGCCATCCCCGGCATGAAAGACATTGGCAACTTCCAGCCCATACTCTTTGGAAAGTTCACCGATGCGCTTTAGTGTGTAGGGAAGCTGAGACACCGGAACGGTTCCGTCCAGGCAAAGGTAGTCGCCAAGGCGACCCATTGCGCCAAATGCCGCCTTTCGACCCTTCCATATCGCCAATGATTCATCGGCGTTTCGACTGCTACGAAACTCAACGGGACTCAGCTCGACAGCGATCGATCGGATCGCTTCAATCTGGCTTGAGATTTCGTCTTCCGAACCCTCCACTTCGACGATCAGAAGAGCTGCGCACTTGGGATAGCCGGCCTTCGCAAATGCTTCGACTGCTCGCAGGCATACATCATCCATATACTCGATCGCGACAGGTAGCAGGCCCGAGCGAATGATGCGTGCGACGCATTCACCGGCGACTTCCGCGCTATCGAATCCGATCAACATCGGCCTTGCGCCTTCGGGTTTGGGCACAATCTTGAGCGTTGCCTCTGTGACGATGGCAAGCTGGCCTTCCGAGCCGCACAGGAGACCAAGGAGATCAAGGCCCGACGCTCCAAGCACAGGGCCGCCGATATCCACGATCTCGCCGCTCGTCAGGACCATTCGCATGCCCATGAGATTGTTCGTGGTGACGCCATATTTGAGGCAATGAGCGCCGCCTGAGTTCATCGCGATGTTGCCTGCAATGGTACAGGCAAGTTGAGAAGAGGGGTCTGGGGCGTAAAAGAAACCGTCTGCCTCCAGTTCAGCGCTCACGGCGAGGTTGGTGACGCCGGTTTGGACGCGGATGAAGCGGTTTGTCGTGTCCACTTCGAGCACGTCACGCAACCGGATCGTGCTAATCACGATACTGTCGGCGGTCGGCAGAGCTCCACCGGCAAGCGAGGTCCCTGCTCCACGCGGGACGACAGGAACGCGCTCCTGATGACAGATGCGCAACGCCGTGGCGACCTCTTCGGTTGTTCTTGGCAACACAACTGCAAGCGGAGCACAGCTATAGGCCGTCAGCGCGTCGCATTCATATGCGCGGGTTTCTTCCGGATCCCAAATTACGGTGCCATCGGGCAGAACCGCCTCCAGGCGGGCAATGATTTGTGGCGCTCGAGCCAATATCCGGGCGTCGGGAGGAGGCATTGTAATCGTTGACATCTGGTTCGCTTCCCTGGTCCTATCCGGATCCGTTGCATGGTTTCTTCTGAGGCTCGCCTATCAGCCGCCTTTCGCAAGACGGTCGGACCGCTGAAGCATGTTTCGTGAACGCGCCAATTTCAGTTTGGCGAAGTCGTCGCCGGCATGATGCGACGAGCGGGTCAGCGGGCTCGAAGCCACCATCAGGAAGCCCTTGGTGTAGGCAACCGTTTCGTACGACTTGAACTCATCGGGAGTGACGAAGCTCATCACCTTGTGGTGCTTGCGGGTCGGCTGCAGGTATTGGCCGATCGTCAGGAAGTCGACGTCGGCGGTCCTAAGGTCGTCCATCAGCTGCAACACTTCGTTTCGCTCTTCGCCGAGCCCGACCATGATGCCCGATTTGGTGAACATGGTAGGGTCCAGTTCCTTCACGCGCTGCAGCAGGCGGATGGAGTGGAAATAGCGAGCGCCGGGGCGAACCGTCAGGTAGTTGCCGGCGACCGTCTCCATGTTGTGATTGAAGACGTCGGGCTTGGCGGCAACGACGCGCTCCAGGGCACCCGGCTTCTTCAGGAAGTCAGGCGTCAGGATCTCGATGGTGGTCGTCGGCGATGCTGCGCGGATCGCCCAGATCACCTTCTCGAAATGTTCGGCACCACCGTCTTCCAGATCGTCACGGTCGACTGATGTAATGACTACGTGGCTGAGGCCCATCTGCTTGACGGCCTTGGCGACGTTCTCGGGCTCTGCCATGTCGAGCGCGTTCGGCTTGCCGGTCGCAACATTGCAGAAGGCGCAGGCGCGGGTACAGATCTCGCCCATTATCATGAAGGTCGCGTGCTTCTTGTCCCAGCACTCGCCGATATTGGGGCAGCCGGCTTCCTCGCAGACGGTGACGAGCTTGTGCTCCTTCACGATCGAGCGCGTCTCCGCGTATCCTTTGGAGGTCGGCGCCTTGACGCGGATCCAATCCGGCTTGCGCATGACTTCCGTATCCGGGCGATGCGCCTTTTCCGGATGCCGCACACGCTTGGTGTCAGGATTGATCGTATCGAGAATGGTTACCATGGCAGTTCAAATCTCCGCCGCTCCATGCGGCAAAAGCCTATCTATCGGCGGACGAGCCGCGCGACGAATATCAGCAAGCAGGCACCAAGAAAACCCGTAATGAAGTAGCCGAGCCTGCCGCCGGCCACCTCTATATGAAATTGCGCGAGAATCGCGGTTGAAACGACGGAGCCGACGATGCCGAGCACGATGTTCAGCAATATACCGTAACGGGTCTCCATCAGCTTGCCTGCGAGCCAACCCGCAAAACCGCCGATGATGATCGCCGCGATCCAGCCTATACCTTCCATCCTGCCCTCGCACCTTAAAGTCTCATGTTCAGCCTGCGTCCTATCCGAAAACCGCTTTGCGTTCTTCAGGACACGCTATGCTATCGCCCTTGCGATCAGAACCACGATGATGGCTCCGACCGTTGCGTGAATGATCTGCACCACAAGCGCATTGTCGATACCAAGCGATATTCCGAGCGCGTTGAAGAGAAAGCCTCCGACGAACGCGCCGATGATGCCGCTCAGCAGGCACCGTATCAAGCCACCTCCCCCGACAACCAGGCTTGCGAGGAACCCCGCCACCAGGCCGATCAGGAGAAAGATAAGCAGTGCCTGCGTACCCATAGACATGATGATTTTCCTCCATTCTTTCCAGCCCCGAAATAGAGAGCGGGAAAGGAAACTATCAAGCGTTCAGCACCCGACCGTAGGCATCGAGCACTGCTTCCTTCATGGTTTCGGAAACCGTCGGATGCGGGAAGATGGCGTGCATCAGCTCCTCTTCCGTGGTCTCGAGGTTCATGGCGACAACGAAGCCCTGGATGAGTTCGGTGACTTCGGCACCGACCATGTGGGCGCCGAGCAATTCGCCGGTCTTCTTGTCGAAGATCACCTTGCAGAGACCCTGATCTTCGCCGAGCGCGATCGCCTTGCCGTTGGCTGCAAAGGAGAAGCGGCCGACGCGGATGTCGCGGCCCAGTTCCTTGGCCTTCGCCTCGGTCAGACCGACGGAAGCGACCTGCGGGTTGCAGTAGGTGCAGCCCGGGACCTTGCCCTTGTCGATCGGATGGACGTTCGGCAGGCCGGCGATCTTCTCGACGCAGACGACGCCCTCGTGTTCGGCCTTGTGCGCGAGCATCGGCGGGCCGGCGACGTCGCCAATGGCATAGATGCCAGCGACATTGGTCTTGCCGTAGCCGTCGATGACGACGCAGCCGCGATCCGTCTTGACGCCGACAGCCTCGAGGCCGAGGTTTTCGATGTTGCCCTGGACGCCGACAGCCGAGATCATCCGGTCGGCCGTGATCTGCTGGACCTTGCCATCGGACGTCTCGACATGCGCGGTGATGCTGTTGGCGGACTTTTCGACCTTGGCGACCTTGGCGCTGGTGAAGATCTTCAAGCCACGCTTTTCCAGCTGCTTGCGCGCGATCGCAGTGACTTCGGCATCCTCGACCGGCATGATGGTGGGCATGACTTCGACGACAGTGACGTCGACGCCCATGGAACGGTAGAAGCTTGCGAACTCGATGCCGATCGCGCCCGAGCCCATGACGATCAGGGATTTCGGCAGCACATCCGGCTTCAGCGCTTCGAAATAGGTCCAGATCAGCTTGCCATCCGGCTCGATGCCCGGCAGGGCGCGCGGGCGCGCACCCGTTGCAACGATGATATGCTTGGCGGTGTAGGTGCCCTCGCCTTTGACGCCCTTCGGCACAGGATGCTGCGGCTCGACCACCGGCTTTGACGACTTGCCGACGACGATTTCGCCCGGCTTGGTAATCTTGGCTTCGCCCCAGATCACGTCGACCTTGTTCTTCTTCATCAGGAAGCCAACACCGCCGTTGAGGCGGGCGGAAACACCGCGCGAACGGGCAACGACGGCCTTCACGTCTGCGCTCATCTTGCCCTCGAGCACGAGGCCGTAGTCCTTGGCGTGATTGGCGTGGTCGAGAATTTCGGCAGAGCGAAGCAGAGCCTTGGTGGGGATGCAGCCCCAGTTCAGGCAGATGCCACCCAGATGCTCGCGCTCGACGATCGCGGTCTTGAGGCCCAGCTGGCTGGCGCGCACGGCGGCGACATAGCCTCCGGGGCCGGAGCCAATGATGATGACGTCGTAGTTCTCAGCCATGTTTTCCTGCCTTTGCTATCGGGCGTCGCGGGTAAGAAGCACCCACTCGTGTTTCCTGCCGTTTTCGAAGAAGGCCACGGCATCCGCGCGCGCCGACTCCGAAAATCCATTCTTCTTGTAAAGCGACAGCGCCGC
>Ga0209025_1003372_pt1 | contig 15273 bp, 14 predicted proteins | sample AraplaMF_Col_mLB_FD_184256 | JGI IMG/M metagenome (GOLD analysis project Ga0209025, IMG submission 184256) | Arabidopsis root microbial communities from the University of North Carolina, USA - plate scrape MF_Col_mLB (SPAdes) (version 2) | ecosystem: Host-associated > Plants > Roots > Endosphere... | reverse complement strand
GGCCGGATGCACTCGCCTACCTAAAAAAAGAGAGGTTTTCTATAAGTATGTTTAAATTCACCCAATTCGGTTATGATGAGGAAGGTACAGAAGAAGGGAATTCCTTATTTATAGCGAATTAACATGATACAACTACATATTTTTTGAAACTGAAGTGGTTTTGTTTGACCTTTATTGACCATAATTGTATTATAAAATTAACAAATGTGTTAAAGGAGGAAGTTACACATGAATTTAATTCCTACAGTTATTGAACAAACAAATCGCGGGGAACGTGCTTACGATATTTACTCTCGTTTATTAAAAGACCGCATCATCATGCTTGGTAGCGCAATTGATGACAACGTAGCAAACTCAATCGTTTCTCAGCTTTTATTCTTAGAATCACAAGACCCAGAAAAGGATATTCATATATACATCAACAGTCCTGGTGGATCTATTACAGCTGGTATGGCAATTTACGATACAATGCAATTCATTAAACCAAACGTATCTACAATTTGTATCGGTATGGCTGCATCTATGGGTGCTTTCTTACTTGCAGCTGGTGAAAAAGGAAAACGTTTCGCTCTTCCAAACAGTGAAGTTATGATTCACCAACCACTTGGCGGCGCACAAGGACAAGCGACAGAAATCGAAATCGCTGCAAAACGTATCCTATTCTTACGTGATAAACTAAACAAAATTCTTGCTGAGCGTACAGGTCAAGACTTAGAAGTAATCGAGCGCGACACAGAACGCGACAACTTCATGACAGCAGAAAAAGCGCTAGAATACGGCTTAATCGATAAAATCTTTACAAATCGCTAATCGCTTATAGAAAAGAGCTATCATTCCTGATAGCTCTTTTTCATTTATCAGCGACTCGGCACAATTTATCGGCGACTCGACACGATTTAAAGACCCCTCGACCACATTCGACACGCGGCGAGTAGCCCAGCCACAATAAAAAGCTATCGCACATTCGCGATAGCTTTTTATTGTTCTTTTTGTACATAAGCAACAAGTGCTGCTAATGCTTCTGTCTCATCTGATCCTTCTGTCGTAATTGTAACTTCACATCCAGATCCAACAGCTAAGCTCATAATCCCCATAATACTTTTAGCATTGACCGTTTTCCCGTCTTTTTCCATAAAAATATCAGCTTGAAAACGATTTGCCTCTTGTACAAACAACGCCGCCGGACGTGCTTGTAATCCAGTCTTCAACCGTACCTCTACCAGTTTTTGAACCACTGTTCCATTCCCCTTTGCCCTTTATTTTTTTATAACCGCTTCACCGGCGCGTAATTTCTCTGCAATGTCATCAATTTTACGCAAACGATGATTGATCCCCGATTTACTAATGTTTCCCCCAGATACCATTTCTCCTAATTCTTTCAATGTAACATCTTGATAATTGATACGTAGTTCTGCGATTTCACGTAATTTATCTGGTAAAAAGTCAAGTCCAACAGTCTCTTCAATATAACGAATGTTTTCAATCTGTCTTAAAGCTGCACCAATCGTTTTATTTAAGTTTGCTGTTTCACAATTCACAAGACGATTTACAGAATTACGCATATCACGCACAATCCGAATATCTTCAAACTTTAAAAGAGCACTATGAGCACCAATAATATTTAAGAATTCGGTAATCTTTTCCGCTTCCTTTAAATACGTAATGTACCCTTTTCGTCTTTCTAACGTTTTACTATTTAACATAAACTCATTCATAAGTTCACATATCGCATCATTGTGCTCCTGGTATAACGAGAAAACTTCTAAATGATACGACGATGTTTCTGGATTATTTACAGAACCACCCGCTAAAAATGCACCGCGTAAGTACGAACGTTTACAACACTTTTTCTCAATTAATTCTTGTGAAATATCGCGAATAAACGAAAAGTCTTCTCGCACAATGTGTAAATCGGATAAAATTTCACGCGCTCTTTCAACTAAACGAACGATGTACACATTATTTTTCTTTAAGCGCATTTTCTTACGCACAAGTAGTTCAACTGTCACGTTATATCCTTTTTTCAATAATGTATAGATTCTCCGCGCAATCGCTGCATTTTCCGTTTGAATGTCAATGATTACACGGCGGTTTGAAAAGGAGAGTGAACCGTTCATACGAAGCAATGCTGACAACTCTGCCTTCTCACAGCATTCCTTCATCGTAAGCTTTGTTAGCTCCTTCTTTGTTTCTGATGCAAAGGACAACCGTTTCACCTCCTATTAATGATCATTACTACCCTAAATGAATTTGTAGCGTTACCTCAAAGAAGTAACGCTTTATAGCTTACAAGTTATATTAATGAATATAAAATCGAAGCTAGCTTTATCGTATCATGACGCACAACTTTATCATCATACTTTGCCAAACAACCTTTAATCAACTTAATATTATGCGCAGCAAAACGTTCTTCATCGATCTCAACTGGCTCCGACATTTCTTTTGCATAGCGTCCTAATAATTGAGATGGGATTGATTCATCGTTAACGATTGCTGTATCGATAAACGCTTCTCCAAGATGATCATGCAATGCTTTCACATGGTCAAACGCTGTATATCCCATTGTTTCACCAGCTTGAGTCATAACATTACAAACATATGCTTTCTTCGCTTTTGCCTGAAGTACTGCCTCACCGATTTTTTTCACCATTAAATTCGGCAAAATGCTCGTATACAAACTTCCTGGTCCAAATAAAAGTAAATCAGCTCTTTGAATTTCCATTAACGTTTCATGAAGCGGCTCTACTTCCCCCGGTGTTAAAAAGACACGGTTAATTTTTTTCCCGTAATACGGAATTTTCGATTCCCCGCTTACAATTTGACCATCTTCCAATTCCGCATGCAAAACAACACTTTGATTTGCAGCTGGAAGTACACGTCCTCTCACATTTAACACTTTACTCGTTTCCGTAATCGCATGAAAGAAATCACCTGTAATAGCTGTCATTCCAGCTAACAATAAATTTCCAAGCGCATGTCCTGTTAATCCTTCTCCTGATGTAAAGCGATGCTGAAATAACAACTCCACCAAAGGCTCTACATCAGACAACGCAACCAGCACGTTACGAATATCTCCAGGAGGCGGGATTTTTAACTCATCACGGAGCCTTCCAGAACTTCCCCCATCATCAGCGACCGTTACAATCGCTGTAATATCAACAGGATACGTTTTTAAACCGCGAAGCAAAACGGATAGACCCGTTCCACCTCCCATAATAACGATTTTTGGTTTCCCCTCTTTTCCCATCTCTTAATGTCCCTTTCTCTTCTCCACATCACGATGAGATACATGCGTTGTATACTCTTGCTTTAAATGTTTCGTTAAATATTCTGCAAGTGTAACGGATCGATGTTGCCCACCTGTACATCCAATCGCAATAACAAGCTGACTTTTCCCTTCGCGTTTATAATGCGGAAGCATAAAGGAAATAAGGTCAGTTAACTTCTCTAAAAACTTGTGCGTTTCATTAAATTTAAGCACATATGACGATACTTCCTCATCAAGACCTGTTAATGGCTTCATATGTGGAATATAGTATGGATTTGGTAAAAAACGAACATCAAATACTAAATCAGCATCAATTGGAATACCATATTTGAATCCAAATGACATCACATTTACACGAAATGCTTGTTCACCCTCAGTTGAGAATAATTGAATAATCTTTTCTCTTAACTCTTTCGGCTTTAATTCTGATGTATCAAGTACAATATTCGCACGCGCCTTCATATCTGTTAATAATGAACGCTCTGCTTCTATTCCTTTTAACGGAAGACCCGTTGGAGCAAGTGGATGTGAACGCCTTGTTTCTTTATAACGAGTCACAAGTGTACTATCTTTTGCATCTAAGAATAAAATATGCGGTATAATCCATGTACGTTCTGTTAAATCATCAAGCGCTCCCCATAAGTGATCAAAGAACTCTCGTCCACGTAAATCAATACCGAGCGCTACTTTATTCATTTTACCTTTCGAGTCTGCCATTAATTCAACAAACTTTGGCAACAACATCGGCGGTAAATTATCCACACAAAAATATCCTAGATCTTCGAAACTTTGTAAGGCAACTGTTTTCCCGGCTCCAGACATTCCTGTAATAATAACCATTTTAATATCATTATGCGCATCCATCATATCACCCCTCATGGTTTAACTCGGATCTAATCGATACGAAAGCAATTCAAAATCTGGTGTATATACAAATGTACCGTAAATAATACCATTTCCTTTAATTAAATAATCAATAATATGATAATCTCCCGGTGCCATTGGCAACTCATCAATCTTATCAAATGTATGCCAGCCTATTATCCCTTCTTCGCTTTGCAGTTTATTTTCTCCTGCAAAGTCTGTCGCTAAGAAAGAAAACATCATCCATTCAGAAACAACCTTGTCTCCTTCTTGGATTACGAAAGTGAAGACACCTTTTAATGCTGGGTTTTTCAAATAAATACCCGTTTCTTCGCGATATTCGCGAACAACCGATTCTCTTACTGTCTCCCCGCGCTCCATTTTCCCCCCTGGAGCAACCCACCAATTTCGACGAGGCTTTTGTAATAGAAGAACTTCATTATCCTTAATTAACACACAGTTCGTCACTCTTTGCAAACTTCTTCACCTCAGCTACTAACGGAGAAATCCCCATTATATACTTCCTTCATTATACTATCAAATACAGTTTGTCACAACGAAGGAACCCCAGTCGTTTCCTCCCTTTGTTTCAAGCCCTGAACGTGGCAAAAATAAGCCCTGAACGCTTCTTTACACGGCTAGTCACTCTCGCCCATCTAAAAGTTTTCTCAACCTACAAGTCACTGCCACGCTAAACAAAACATAACCTCCAACTTGCATCGTCTTTTTGTTTCAAACTCCGCACGTGGCACAAAAAGGCCCTGAACCCATCTTTACACAACCAGTCACTCTCGCCCATCTAAAAGTTTTCTCAACCTACAAGTCACTGCCACGCTAAACAAAACATAGCCTCCACTTGCATCGTCTTTTTGTTTCAAACTCCGCATGTGGCACAAAAAGGCCCTGAACGCTACTATGCACGACCAGTCGCTCTCGCCCCCCCCTTAAAAAAAGTAGGTTTTAACCTTTTACAAACAAAAAAATAAGTGACTAAGGACTACCCCTCAATCACTTATTTCTTACTAAAATATGATACAATCGCAAATCCAAAAATAAATGTAATAATAGAAACTACAGCCGATATATCGAAAAAAGCGCCGATAAATGAAAAAGAAGTTACCTCAGTAAGGTAACTTCTCTTCTTGAATTATTATTTTTCTTCTTTTAATTCTTCTACTAGGCATTCCACGTAATGCTGTGCACTTTGCGCTGCAATACTTCCATCACCTGTTGCTGTTACAATTTGGCGAAGCATTTTTTCACGAATATCACCAGCTGCGAAAATACCAGGAACTTTTGTTTCCATACGTTCATTTGTTTCAATATAGCCATTTTCATTTGTAATACCTAATTCTACAAATGGTTTAGAAAGTGGTAACATACCAACATAAACAAACACACCGTCTGTTTTGAACTCTTGCTCTTCCCCACTGTTTACATCTACAAGCGTTACGCTGCCTACTTTTCCATTTGCTTCATTAATTTCTTTTACAGTGTGATTCCAAATGAAATCAACTTTTTCATTTTGGAAAGCACGGTCCTGTAAAATCTTTTGTGCACGCAATTGATCACGACGATGAACAACTGTTACTTTCGTTGCAAAGCGCGTTAAATACACACCTTCTTCAACAGCTGAGTCGCCGCCACCAACAACAACAAGCTCTTTTCCTTTAAAGAATGCACCGTCACATACTGCGCAGTATGATACGCCGCGTCCGCCAAGTTCTTTCTCGCCTGGCACACCAATTTTCTTATATTCCGCACCGCTTGCTACAATAATTGCACGTGCTTTATATTCTTTCTTTCCAGCGATTATAGTTTTATACTCTTTTCCATCAATAACTTGTTTTACATCACCATATGCATATTCTGCACCGAATTTCTTCGCATGTTCAAACATTTTATTTGATAAATCCGGCCCTAAAATATGGTCATAACCCGGATAGTTTTCTACTTCTTCTGTATTTGCCATTTGTCCGCCTGGAATACCGCGTTCTAGCATTAACGTACTTAAATTTGATCGAGATGTATACACAGCTGCTGTCATTCCTGCTGGACCAGCTCCGATAATAATTACATCATAAATTTTTTCTTCTGCCATAGTCTTCATCTCCTGTTCATAACGACCTTTTCATACCCTCATTATACTGCCGGCAATGTTTTTTTCCCAATGATTTGCTCGCTCTTACCCCGCTATTCGCGGGCAGTAACCTTCCACCTCAAGATTCAGAGGAAAAGCGAAGCAGAGAAGCGGGAGAATAACTGCCCGTAAAAGCCCGATTGGTGAGGGCTAACCATCAGTGAGAAAGGCGTCACTGATGGAAGTTTCACTTTACGCATGCACACTTCTTACCGCTTGCACATACTTTCGTACAGTTGCTACTGATACATTATATATATTCCCTAGTTCTACCTGCGTCAACTTATCGTGACATTCACCTCTTACAATATATTCAACTGCCGCTGACCAACCATATACATTTGTAAACACCGTTCCGCTCGTGTATAAGCGTATAAATGTACAAAACCAAAGGTATAGACACTCTTCAATCAGCTCATCATCTTTTTTTGTATAGTTGTATAAAGCATCAGCAATATGAATACATTGTTCAAACGGCTGAAGCTCTTGTGGGATACTTTTATGACTATTTATTAAAAAGAAATAGTGCGCGAGCTGTGATACGATTGGAACACGCTTAGGAGATTGCATCACATCAAAGAAAAAGCCGATTTTCTCTGGTGTCGTCAGCTCATTCATTAAATATAAAGCCAGCATTTGTTCTTCTAACGTTTCACTTTGCTGAAATGATTGCTGCAGTTCTTGAAATAAAATATTTTGGCCTTCATCTGCTAAATTAATAGCATTCCAAGGCTCTTTTCCTTTTTTATCAGGATGTAATTCCACCACGTGTGCCCACATTTTCTCTGCTGTTTGTTCATCGTTTACCATGTAAGCAGAATATGCAAACCAATAATAAAAACTAACATCACCTTCATAGCCTTGACGTTTTAAAACTTTTAACCATTTATATGCACTTTCAAAACGACCAATTGTCGCAAATGTTGTCCCTAGTTTTACACGATGTTCAAACGACATCGGATACACCGTCTCCAGTTGCTCTGCTAACTTTTCTACTTGCTTATATTCTCCAATAGAATATAGAAAAATAAGCGTATTACATAACGCATGAATATTCCCTGGATTCTTCTCTAAAATGAGCTCAGTCATTTTCAATGCTTGATCAACATTACCAAGCTGAAAATGAGCAATCGCTAAATTATTATGTGCCGACCAAAATTCCGGATATTCCGTTATAACTCCTTCAAGCGTAGCAATTGCCTCTTCTAATTGACCATTCCGAATATAATGATTTGCTTGCTCTTGCATCACAATTAGTCCATCTTCATCTTCTAATTCCGGTGCATCTATTTCTTCTTCTTCGATAATCTCTAAAAGTTCCATCGTCTCTGCAATAAATTCTTTATCCGTCGCAATTTCTAAATAACGCTCTGCATACTTTTTCGCTTGTTGGAATAGACCAAGATACGCATAATTATTTGCCATAAAATAATAGCATTCTTCTATTCGTTCACCCGTACGAACGATTTGCAATAAAATTTGATTCGATTCGTGATACTCTCCCGCTTCTGATAATGCCGTTGCTAATTGACATAAAATAAACGGCTCTTTCTGACTTTGTGCCGCTCTTTTGAAATATTTAATTGCATCATCTAAATGATGATTGCGATAAGCCTTCATTCCTTTATCATAAAAGAAATCGGCTAATTGATTAAAAGCAATTACTTGTCCGTTATCTTTATGAACTTCTTGATTTTTCCCCATAGAGCCTCCATTATTTCATTCTTCTATCTATAAGTATAAACGATTCTTCTAAAAACAAAACAGTATATTATACGCAATTATTTCCTTTTCATTCTCGAAAAGAAAAGGAAATGTTACATTTTTAACATTTCCCTTCTCTCGCTGCCATTTCCTCTTTCGTATAAATAACACGCATCGGATTTCCACCAACGAAAGCACCGCTCGGTACATCACGATGAACAAGTGTACCCGCGGAAACAATCGCTCCGTCTCCAATGACAATACCCGGTAAAATCGTCGAATTTGCTCCAATCATGACTTCGTCTCCAATTCTAATTTCACCAAGGCGATATTCTGTAATTAAATATTCATGAGCTAATAATGTTGTATTATAACCAATTATCGAATTACGCCCAACCGTAATTTTCTCTGGAAACATAATATCAGGCATAGCCATCAAAGCAAAAGAAGTTTGCTCACCAACTTGCATGCGCAAAAATGTGCGATATAACCAATTTTTCATCCGTAAAAACGGAGTATAACGCGCAATTTGAATGATAATGAAGTTTTTCATCACTTTCCAAAATGAAACGGTCTTATATACGTTCCATAATGAATTTGCTCCTGACACAGGGTAGCGTGTTGTCCGTCGCACCATGCTCTCTCCTTGTCAGCCTAAGATCGTTAACAAATCACTCATTTTTTCTAACATATAATCCGGTTTATAAGACTCTAAATATTCGCGTCCTTTAACTGTCCATGCAACCGCTGCTGTCTTCACGCCAGCATTTTGCCCACCAACAATATCGTGATGATTATCCCCTACCATTAACGCTTCTTCCGGCTTTGCTTCTAATAATTGCAGCGCTTTTTGAATCGGTTCTGGATGTGGCTTCACATGCTCTACATCATCAATTGTCACCACAACATCAAAAAACTGTTTTAATTTCGATAGTTTTAATCCCATTTCAACAGTTTTGCGCGCCTTCGTTGTTACAATCCCAACTTTATAACCTTTCTTTCGCAAATCCTGCACCGTCTCATACACTGTTTCATACTCTTCTACTAGCTCATCATGATGTTCATGATTAAAATCACGATAACATTGGATGAGTTCTTCCACTCGGTTTTCGTCAATCTTACTGAATGTATCGTGCAATGATGGACCAATAAACGGCAGTACATCTTCACGCTGATACTGATTTGGATAGTACTTTTCTAAAGTATATAAAAATGAAGAAATAATAAGTTCGTTCGTATTAATCAACGTTCCATCCAAATCAAATAACACTGTATTGATGTTCATCTTTTCCACGTCCTTAGTTGTTTGTATGATAAAGTGAAACTTCCATTCGAAGTCGCTTTTCCTTCGAATGGTTAGCCCGCCCAATCGGGTTCTTACAAGCAGTTCCTCTTCTCGCATTTCCTTTTGCGCTTACTGCTTGTTAGAGCGGGATCAAGTAAAACTTCCATCAGCGCTTTTTTCCGCTGATGGAAAGCCCGCAAATAGCGGGATATGAAAAGAAGCAGCGCCGTATATATGACGCTACTTTTTCTGAATTATCTCTGAAGTTCTATCATTATTTTTCTGCATATCGTTTATCCGCATACCCCATTTTTCGTCTCACAACAACAAAAATGATAGAGACGAGAATTAAGACAATGGAGACAACCTGCGCAATGCGAAGCGGACCAAGCATTAAGCTATCTGTGCGCAATCCTTCTACAAAGAAACGACCGATGGAGTACCAAGTTAAATAGATAAAGAATAGTTCTCCGCGGCGCAAATTTGCTCTCCGCAAAAATAGGAGTAAAATAACCCCAGCAAAATTCCACAGTGATTCATATAAAAATGTTGGATGGTAATATACGCCATCAATATACATTTGATTTATAATAAACTGCGGTAAATGCAAACTTTCAAGAAATTGACGCGTTACCTCACCGCCGTGAGCTTCTTGGTTCATAAAGTTGCCCCAGCGGCCAATCGCTTGTCCAAGCAAAATACTTGGTGCTGCAATATCTGCTAGCTTCCAAAAAGATAGCCCGCGTATTTTTGTAAATACCATTCCGGTAAGAACCGCACCAATTAATCCGCCATGAATCGCTAAACCACCTTGACGAATGTTAATAATTTGGCTTGGATTTTGGGAATAATAGTTCCATTCGAAAATAACATAGTATGCACGTGCACAAATGATTGCAATCGGCACTGCAATTAGGACCAAATCAATAAACGTATCTTTCGGAACACCGAGACGCTCTCCTTCGCGGGTTGCAAGCAATAATCCAAGCAACACAGCCGTACCAATAATGACACCGTACCAATAGATTGGAAACGGCCCAAGCTGAACTGCTACGCGATCAAGCTGCGGTACAGACCCTAACAGCATATTCTCTACTCCCCTTCTATTCCATTAATGGAAGTTTCACTTATATTTAATTTTGATCTCCTTGTTCAATCGCGCTCATAAGACGATCTGAAAATTGTTGCGCTGCATTGACGCCCATACGTTTTAAACGGTAGTTCATCGCTGCTACTTCAATAATGACAGCTAAGTTTCGACCTGGTCGTACTGGAAGAGTAATCTTTGTAATCTCTGTATCAATAATTTTCATTTTTTCTTCATCTAAGCCAAGGCGGTCGTAATTTTTCTTTTGATCCCAAATCTCAAGATTAATCACAAGTGTAATACGTTTATGATTACGCACTGCACCTGCACCAAATAACGTCATTACGTTAATAATGCCAAGTCCACGAATTTCAAGTAAATGCTCAATTAACTCCGGTGAACTCCCGACTAGTGTATCGTCATCTTCTTGGCGAATTTCTACACTATCATCAGCGACAAGACGATGTCCGCGCTTCACAAGCTCAAGTGCTGTTTCGCTTTTCCCGACACCACTTTGTCCTGTAATCATTACACCGACGCCGTAAATATCAACTAATACACCATGAATAGCTGTTGTTGGCGCCAATTTACTTTCTAAATAATTCGTCAAACGACTCGATAAACGTGTTGTTTTTAACGGTGAACATAATATCGGCACACCCGTCTGACGAGATGCTTGCATTAACTCCTCTGGCACATCTTCACCGCGCGTTACGATAATGCACGGTGTTTCTTCTGTACAAAGCGCTTGCATGCGCATTTTCTTCTGTTCTTCTGTTAATGTATCAAAAAACGTAAGCTCCGTTTTCCCAAGAAGCTGCACACGATCAGCTGGATAATATGTGAAAAATCCTGCCATTTCAATTCCAGGTCGTGATAAATCACTCGTATCAATTGGACGGTGAATTCCTTCCTCACCACTTACTAATTCTAAATGAAAATGTTCAATTAAATCTTTCGTTCGAACTTTTGGCATATGTAAACCTCCACGTTGCGGAATGTATCTAGGCAGCGGACTACCATTCTACCCGCTATTGTACCATTTTTTTCTTAAAACAAGAAATACGGTTTCTTTTGAAAAAGAAAAAACATTTCACGCTGTGCGCAAAATGTTTTACGTTTTGTCGGATACTTTCTACCATCCGATTATTTTTTCTCATATAACGGTTCAATAATCACTTTTTCAATTAACATATTTAAAATCGAAATAAAGATCGCTGCCATAATCGCTGCGCCAAATCCAGATAAATTAAATGCATCACCAAGTAACGAATCCGTAATTTTTAGCGTAATCGCATTAATAACGATTAAGAAGAAACCAAATGTTAACACAGTAATTGGCAAGGTAATTAAAATTAATAACGGTTTAACAAATACATTTAAAAGAGACAAAATAACGCTCGCAATTACTGCTGTTTGTATATTCGCTATTTCAAACGCACCTGGTGCAAATATTTTGAGAAGACCTGATACAACGATTAGCACAATACTATTTACAATAAGTGATATAACCCATCTCATGTTCTTTACACTTCCTTTTCACTAGGGACACTGAATATCTAAACTACATATATAAATACAAATTGAAAAAACGACATAAAACTCCTCTTTTTAAGGAAGGACCTTATCCTGCCACATGCCAAGTTTGAAACAAAAAGAACAAGCTAGTACCTGGCATATTATATTCTGCATAGTAGCGATTCGTGTGTTAAAAAATCAAAGTGGATTTATATATACTAACAATAATACGTTAACTACGCCAAAAATACCAAGAACAAATACAATGAAGCCACCTATCAGATTCTTCTTTCGGAAAATCATTTACTCATTGACAAGCAATTGTACACCCTTCACAATATTCCAGATGAAAATAACAAGGTTTACTAATCCGAATAACAACAGTGCAATAAGTACCATTACACCAATTTGTTCTGGTGTGTTCATCACAAATCCAAGTAGAAAAACGAAAAATATACAAAAGAACGGTAGTAAATGGGAAATGAAAGCTTTCTTTGCATGAAATTTCACTTCTTCATGAGGAACAACAAAATACACAATGATCGGAAATAATAACGGAGACACAAAAATACTGAAATAACAACAAGAGGCTAACACTTTTTCAGTAGAATCCACATCCTCATCCCCCTTGGATGTATATAACAGAAAACATGTAACAGAAAGGCACCGCCCCTCTGTTACATGTTCCTTTACTTTGTTAATTCTACTTCTTTCACTTTTTCTTTCATACGCGCTGTATCACGTTCTAAAACACCTTTTAAATACTTACCTGTGTAAGAACGCTCTTCTTTCACAACTTGCTCCGGCGTACCTGTGGCAACAATTTGCCCGCCTTTATCTCCGCCTTCAGGACCAAGGTCAATCAAATAATCTGCCGTTTTAATAACATCTAAGTTATGTTCAATAACGAGTACCGTTTCACCATTTTCAACAAGGCGCTGCAGTACTTTTAATAGACGAGCAATATCATGTGCATGAAGCCCTGTTGTCGGTTCATCTAAAATATACAACGTGCGGCCTGTTGAACGGCGGTGCAGCTCAGATGCTAACTTCACGCGCTGTGCTTCTCCGCCTGATAACGTTGTTGCCGGTTGACCGAGCTTCATATAACCAAGCCCTACATCCACAAGCGTTTGGAGCTTACGTTTAATTTTCGGGATATTCGCAAAGAACTCTACCCCATCTTCAATTGTCATCTCTAGCACTTCAGAAATGTTTTTATCTTTATATTTTACTTCCAATGTTTCACGATTATAACGTTTTCCATGACAAACTTCACATGGAACGTACACATCTGGTAAGAAATGCATTTCAATTTTAATAATTCCATCACCGCGGCACGCTTCGCAGCGACCACCTTTCACGTTAAAACTAAAGCGTCCTTTTTGATAACCGCGCACCTTTGCTTCATTCGTTTGCGCAAACACATCACGAATATCATCAAATACACCTGTATATGTCGCCGGGTTAGATCGCGGTGTACGTCCAATTGGTGATTGATCAATATCAATTACCTTATCTAAATGATCCAGGCCTTTAATTTCCTTATGCATACCAGGCTTACTTTTCGATTTATATAATTTTTGAGCCACTGCTTTATATAGCACTTCATTAATTAATGTACTTTTCCCTGAACCAGATACACCCGTTACCGCAACAAATGTACCAAGCGGGAATGACATCTTCGCATTTTTTAAGTTATTTTCCTTCGCTCCAATAACCTCAATCTTACGGCCATCACCTTTGCGGCGCTCTAGCGGAACTGGAATAAACTTTTTACCAGATAAATATTGTCCTGTTAACGAATTATCATCTTGCATCACTTCTTGCGGTGTCCCAGCTGCAACAACCTGTCCGCCGTGAATTCCTGCACCAGGGCCAATATCTAATAAATAGTCCGCGGCCATCATCGTATCATCATCATGCTCTACAACGATAAGCGTATTTCCTAAATCACGCATATTTTTCAATGTTTGAATTAAGCGCTCGTTATCACGCTGATGTAAACCGATTGAAGGTTCATCAAGAATATATAATACCCCTGTTAAGCTCGAACCAATTTGCGTTGCTAAGCGAATACGCTGCGCTTCTCCGCCTGATAACGTTCCAGCTGCACGGCTGAGCGTTAAATAATCAAGTCCCACGTTAATTAAGAAGCTAAGACGCTCTTTAATTTCACGCAAAACCAGCTTCGCAATACTTTGTTGCTTTTCCGTTAACTCAATATTTGTAAAGAATTCGTGTGCGTCTTGCACAGAAAACTGCGTCACTTCCGCAATCGTTTTCCCACCTACAAAAACAGCTAAAGTTTCCGGTTTCAAACGAGCGCCTTTACATTTTGGACAAGCTTGCTCCGCCATATATTTTTCCATTTGCTCACGAATATAATCAGAGCTCGTTTCTCGGTAACGGCGCTCAACATTAGGAATGACACCTTCAAAAATAATCTCGCCTTCCTTTACTTGACCAAAGTCGTTCACATAACGGAAATACACTTTTTCTTCTCCGCTTCCGTACAACACCTTTTCAAGCAATTGCTTCGGAATATCTTTTACTGGTACATCCATATCAACGCCATAATGATTACAAACAGACTTTAACAATTGCGGATAATATTGCGAGCTCGTCGATTCCCAAGGTGCGATTGCATGATCGTTTAATGATAAATCCCAGTTTGGAATAACCAAATCAAGATCTACTTCTAATTTTGAACCGAGACCATCACAAGACGGACACGCACCGAACGGACTGTTGAAAGAAAACATGCGCGGCTCAAGTTCACCAATAGAAAATCCGCAATACGGACAAGCATGATGCTCGCTAAACAGCAACTCTTCTTCTCCAATCACATCAATTAAAACGCGGCCTTCACCAAGCCTCAAAGCCGCTTCTAATGAATCGGCAAGGCGAGGAGCAATGCCTTCTTTCACCACAATCCGGTCAATGACAACTTCAATGGAATGTTTTTTATTTTTATCTAACGTAATTTCTTCGGATACATCAAGCATTTCTCCATCAACACGAACGCGGACATACCCTTGCTTTTTAATATCTTCTAATAGCTTCACATGCGCACCTTTACGACCTGACACAATCGGCGCGAGAACTTGTAGCTTTGTACGCTCTGGATACTCTAAAATACGATCCACCATTTGTTCAACTGTTTGCGATGTAATTTCAATGCCATGATTTGGACAAATCGGAGTCCCAATACGCGCAAATAATAAGCGTAAATAATCGTAAATCTCTGTCACCGTTCCAACTGTTGAACGCGGGTTACGGCTCGTCGTTTTTTGGTCAATGGAAATGGCCGGTGATAATCCTTCGATTGCATCGACATCTGGTTTATCCATTTGCCCTAAAAATTGTCGTGCATATGCCGATAGTGATTCTACGTACCGGCGCTG
>Ga0209025_1003370_pt1 | contig 15280 bp, 15 predicted proteins | sample AraplaMF_Col_mLB_FD_184256 | JGI IMG/M metagenome (GOLD analysis project Ga0209025, IMG submission 184256) | Arabidopsis root microbial communities from the University of North Carolina, USA - plate scrape MF_Col_mLB (SPAdes) (version 2) | ecosystem: Host-associated > Plants > Roots > Endosphere... | reverse complement strand
CAAGCATTCCCTGAAATGGACTTTAAACTATATCCATTACCAATTTCATTTGCGGTTCATGCAGGTGAAGGTACAATAGCAATTAGTTATTAAGAGGAAAACCCGTGAATGATTCGCGGGTTTTTTTTATTTAATTAAATAATTAAAGTAAAATTGGAGGCATATTACGTCGCCATCAATCAAAAAAGCTCATTTTATCGTTTTGGGGAGTAACCAATCCCTCTACTTGATTTGAAATTAAAAATATAAACCTTTGCCTACTGGTTGAACAGTTTCTAGAACAGCATCGACCATTTTTTCATTGATTAAGGTTCTTATAATCCAAGCTGAAAGATCTTGAGCAGCAAAACAGCCTGCAGCAGTCGAGATATTTCCTTCGTTCACGAAACTTTGTTCAATAACATCTACATCGAATTCTTTAAGCTGTTCTACTACGGACGGATATGTAGTCGCTTTTTTACCTGTTAGCAATTTTTTAGCTCCTAGTAGTAATGAACCAGAACACATAGATCCTATTAATTGTCTTTGAGGATCTACATGAATGTTTTTAATATATTCTTGGTTTTTATATAAATCTTGTACCCCCTTACCGCTTGCAAATATTACTGCATCAGCAGTAGGAATATCAGATATGCTTCCTGTCATGGGAATACGTAAGCCAGACATGGATATATGAGTTTTTTCCGTTCCTAATAGTTGAACGTTCCAATCAGAAACACCGCCAACTAAACGTACACGATTTAATAAATCCCATGGTAAAAAAACATCTATATCAGTAAAGTTATCGAAACAGACTATTGCAATTTTCATTTTCTAATCCCTCATTCCGTATGTATATCCCCTTATTTAGAATATAAACTTCTCTTTTTTATGTTCTATATTAAGTTATAAACTCCTGTATATTCCATACAATGAAAATTTAATTAAATAAAAGGATTATACACTTATAAAATATGTGGCATCCAATATCCCATACATAACGTAAATAATGTTGTTTAGAATGTTTAAAGGGTTTTTAAATATAAAAATAGAAATCTATATAAAAAAATATATAAATGGTAGTGATGCTATGAAAATAGGTAAATTTGGAGAATTAAATAACATAAGTATTGATACAATTAGACATTATATGGACCTGGGTCTGATTATTCCTGAAAAAAAGGGAGGTCACTATTTTTTTGACGAGTATTGTCAAACAGATTTAGAGCTTATATTACATTACAAAGAGCTAGGATTTAGTTTGAATGAAATTAAAGAACTATTTTTTTATAAAAATTTAGCGAAATCTATGAATTACGAAAAAGATACTTTTTACCAATCCTTATTTAAACTGAAATATGACAAGTTGGAACAGGAAATAGAACTTTTGGAGAAGAAACGGGATAAATTAAAGGAAGTGTTACATGATTTATTATTAACAAGTGAAACCTCTAATTCAATTATAGGGATAGATTTAAGCGTACTTCATTTGCTTACATGTTCTAGGTGTAGCAAAAAGCTAATTCTTCAAGATGGAATTATTAATAACAATCAAATTACTGAGGGAAAGTTAATCTGTAATTGTGGGGAAGAATATATAATTACCTCAGGAATAATAACTGCTAGTAAATTATTCAAAGCAAATGAGCAACCGGCACATAAAAATACTATTTCGGATTATATTCATGAAACTGATAATGCGTATTTGGAAAATATGCACAGAGAAGGGCAATGGGCGAAAAAGAAACTATTACATTTAAATTTAAATAACAAATTAATACTGGATATAGGATCGGGACTTGGGTTCTTTTTGAGAAACATTTATGAAGAACTGCCAGAAGATTGCCTATACATTGCAGTGGATCGAGATTTTAATAAACTTTTATTTTTAAAGGATGTATTAGCGAGTATAAATCCGAAAAGAAATATTCTCTTTATCTGTGCTGATTTTTTGAACATCCCTATTCAGAACAAGTCTGTTGATATTGTAATTGATCATTCTGGTACGAGCAATTATAGTTTTGAGCATGAGAATTTTTTACTTCACAAATTAAATCCACTTTTTAAAACGGATTGTTATTTATTAAGTTTATTTATTTTATTTAAAAATTTCAGCTCAAATAGCCAAATTACAAACAACTTTCGAGCAAATTTTACACTTTCAAAAGTAACAAAAGAAATCCAAAATCTACAGTTTCAATCCATCGATGAAAGTACTTCAAACTATTTGAAACGAGGTGGAAAGTACGAGAATTTCTTTATTGAAGGAGAAGAAATTTATACATATTCATTTTTTGGAAAAAGATGAGGTTAAACCTGTCATAAAAAGTTCGGTTTTATAACTGAACTTTTTATGACGATACATATTTATACTTTGGTGATTAACAGAAAAAGAGAATGTTAATTTAAATGTTTAGCACTCACTGGACAGTCTCTTGTCGGTGTATGTCTAGTAAGAGAAAAGATAGCCAAACATAAAGATAATAAAACTAGAGATCCACCAACCCAGGCCATGTTGGCAACATTATGTACTTGTTTTAAAGCTATACCTCCAACTGCAGAACCGAGTGAAATTCCTATTTGTAGGGCTGAATTATTAAAACTTTGCTGTATATCTGACGTATTTGGGGCAGTTTGGATTAAATAACTTTGTTGAGGTGGTGCAAGCCCCCAACTCAATGCAGCCCAAACTATCATAACAGGAATAAATAGGATAATAGAAACTGTCGTGAACGGTAATATAAATAAGATTAGAGCAAATAAAGTAATAACTATCACAATACTTTTTGGAGCGCCTATTTTATCTGATAAAACACCGCCGAACGCTCCGCCACTTACTGCAGCTATACCAAATACTAAATAAAATATGCTAATCCAATAAGGGCTTAGGTGAAACTTATCTTCTAAAAAAGGAGTAAAATAAGCATATAGTGTATAGTGTCCAGCTAACATAAACATGGTAGCTAGATGAGCAGCGCCTAGTTTTGGACTACAAACGGCCTTTAATTGAATAGATAAAGGAATTCGATTTTCCTCTCCAGGTATTTTCTCTAAAAATACTGAAATTAAGATGATAGATCCCAATGAAAAAATAGCAATACATAAAAAGATAACTCTCCAGCCAAATGTGTTCGAAATTAAAATGCCTAGTGGTACTCCTAGAACAAGTGAAGAGCTAATACCCATATAAATTAATCCTAATGCTTTTGCTCGGTAAGAGGGTTTAACAATCTTTGCTGCAATTGTAAGGGAAAGTACTACAACTAAAGCTGTACTCATAGCAGTTAAAATTCTTGCTATCATCATAAAAGTAAAGTTTGGACTGAAATACGTAAGTATATTACCAATTAGAAAAATATAAAGTGAAATAACATACAATTTTTTTCTTTCCACTTTATTTGTAAAAATTAATAATACAGGACCTGCTATTGCATAAGTAAAGGCGAAAATTGTAATTAATTGCCCAGCGGAACTTAATGAAACATTAAAATCTTTAGCGATGTCTGGCAATATTCCTCCAACAATAAGCTCTACAAGCCCTACGGCTATTGTTGCTAAAGCTAATATAAATACTTTGAAATTCATTTTTTGTAATCCCTTCTCGTCATTATTTACCATAGAATAAAAAAACTCCTGACTACAAACGCTATAATACGCATTTTGTAGTCAGGAGTTATTGGTTCCTGGTAGAGACCCCCAAGCCATATTCTTGGAGTTATACATGATTCTCATATGTAATTAATCAATGTAATAGAAGATACCATATTACTTTTTATATTTCAATAAAAAATTAGCATTCGTATATATAATCCTAAGTTTTTTATAGCAATCATTTTATTTCTATCATTGTAGAGAGACGTAAAAACCCATAGTTGATAAAAGATGGGGTTAGCCCCATCTTTTATTTATTTCTCCTTAAAACTTTTCAAATTGTACATATTGATATTGGGTTAACCCGAGACCATACACTATATGTAATACAAAGAAAAGCGAGGGAAATGTTATGGGCAGTTTACGATTACATATAGAAAATAAAAAAAGCAAACAAGAACTTAGAAACATTTTTTTATATTCAATTGCAAAAACAGTATCATTATTCGGTAGTTCAATTTATAGTTTCGCACTAGGATTATATGTTTTACAAATAACTGGATCTGCGTTAAATTTCGCGATTACGCTCATTTTAGGAACAATTCCCATGATTGTTTTAAATCCTTTTGCTGGTGTCATTGCTGATAAAGTTAATAAAAAGAAACTGGTTGTTTGTATGGATTTACTAAGTGGAGGATTATTAATTACTGTCTATATATTAAGTAGTAGTTACGGATTAAACTTATTCATCATTTATACTACAACCTTTCTTATGACGCTGTTTACAACCTTTTTTGGAATAGGATTAGAAGCTGCAAAACCAAATATGGTCTCTAAAGAGAGATTAATGAGTATTAATGCGATAAGTAAAATTATAGATTCTGTATCTTTAATACTTGGTCCAATGTTAGGCGGTATTGTTTTTGCTGTTTTAGATATTAAAATTTTTATAATAATAAATGGTATTTCATATATTCTTTCGGCTATATTCATATTTTTTATTAACTTTAAATCGTTCGAGCAAAACATAAGTGAGGAATGTTCAATTAGAGAAATTCATTTTATTAAAGATATAAAGGAGGGATACTCTTACTTAATGGAGAGAAAAAGCTTAAAAAATACGTTTAGTATATTAATTTCCCTTAATTTCTTCTTAGGTTTTACTGTAATTGTTCCACTACCATACATATTAAACTCGGTACTCAACTTAAGTTCGAAACAATTCGGTATAATTCAAGGTACTTTTTCGATTGGTATGATAGTTGGGGCAGTATTAGTAAAAAAGATAACTGATCGTTTTCCTTATTCCTATTTATTGGAAAAAATAAGTTTTATATTAGGGATTTTTATGATAGTGTTGGGAATACCTGTTTTATTTCAAACTATTGAAGTAAATAATCTGGTATACGTTACTTTGTATTGCATTATTATGTTCTTTTTAGGTCTAATGATTGCACAAATTGATATTCCTTTAATGTATTTCATGCAAAATGAAATTCCTGATGAATATAGAGGAAGGGTTCTTAGTATTGGATTAAGTATAGGTAAAATAATACAGCCGGTAGCACTGGCAATATCAGGATTATTATTAAATTACATTCCAGCTTATATGCTTCCGATTGCAGGGGGGATTGTATTTTTTATTTTGAATCAAGTTTTCACAAATAAACTAAATTTAGAAATTCATTCAAAAGATTTTAGTGTTTGATGTAATCTAAAAAGCGCAGGATAATCATCCTGTGCTTTTTTATCGTAATTCAGCTGTTTTTCTAATAACAATCTTATCAATATCATCTTCTTCATCACCGATAAATAAACCACGTTCTTTTAAATACGCCTCAAAATATAAATCTGCTTCTGCACGTTCATCATATGGTTTTACAGATAGAACGAAACCTAATTTATTTTGTTCCTCTAAATGAGAAGTGGAGATGTAAGCCGGTACATTGTGGCGTAAAAAGAGTTCTTTAACCGGAATAATCATATCCTTCATTAATTTTGTTAACATACCCATTTCAAACTCAAAATTAAAGCGATCAATGCTACATAAATCTGCGAATACAACACCGATAAAACCTGTATTAAATACTTCTTGATAATCTACTTCTTCATTACCGTAAAAATTCTTTTCGATTAAATAATTTATAAAGTAAGCTACACCATCACTTTGTTCAAATGGTTTCGTTGAGAGAACAAAGCCGATTTTCTTTTGTTTATGTAAATACACACATGACATGTATGCTGAAATGTTATGTTCTTTAAATAGAGAACTTGTTGCTACGGAAAGACCATCAAGTACGTGATGTACAATTTGAAGTTTTTTACGAGCGAAATAATAGGATTTCTTTTGTAACTCCAATGTATCAATAAAGACAGAGCCGATAAAACCTGTATTTGAAATAATAGGTGTTTGCTTTTTTCTTCCTCTGCGCTTTGCTTGAGCCATTGTAAAAATCATCCCTTCATGTACAATTAAAATAAAAAGAACATTTGTTCGTATATTTATATTTTACTATTAAAACGCTCTAAAGTAAAGGGTTTTTGACGAAAAAACAACAAAAAAGACACCTATAAAAGGTGCCTTGAACGCGGTAGGGAAGAGGGTTCATCCCAACTATTTATATTATGATACAGAAACAATCTCTTCTGTATCTTCTACATCTAAATGACAGTCCATAGTACGAACATCTTGATCTTCATGACTTCCGAAATAAATAGTAATTTTCATATGTATCGCTCCTTTATTCTAGGAATACCTAAAATAATTACTAGTAATGTTAATATTTATTATATACCACTTTTTTCATTCCGACAACGTTATATCATTTTTAATTCTTTTAGGGCGCAAAGAGTGATTTATAGAGATATTTTTATAGAAATAGGTACATTTCTTATATGTTATATTTAATACTGAAGGATTCGAATACGAATTTTTATGAAAGGAGAAAAATTAATGAATTATAAACAGTTACTAATAGATAATTTCACATATAAAACCTCATATATTGCGAGGCGGGTACATGGAATGGATGTAAAAGAAACGAAGGGTTATATTACTGTCGACTGCGGATTACCCGCAGATACATTTAATATTATTACACTACTAAATAGTAATGTAACGGAAGGGTTCGAGAAATTATATAAGGAGGTAGAATGCTATAATCAAAAAAAATTTCCAATGAGTGTTTGGTTTTGGGATGATAAGCAAGAACAGACTATAAAAAGCGAATTAATCAAACTTGGTTTAAAAGAAGCAGAACAGAATATCGCGATGGTAGCAGACTTAAGAAAAATTAATCCAACAATAGACATTCCAGTAGGTTTTACAATACAAAATGCAACATCGCCAGAACAAATAAAACAATTTGGCGAAACGTTAGCAACTTTATTCGATACATCAACAGAAGGTACTCAAGTTCAAGCATACTATAATCAAATTGCTTCTTTAGATTTATGGAATAGTGATGCCATGAAACTATACTTAGGCCTTTATAAAGGGAAGGTAGTATCTGTTGGCTCTCTAGTTTGTACGGAAGATAGCGTCGGTATTTATGATATAGCGACTAAAGAAGATATGAGAGGAAAAGGATTTGGTTCTATTATGTTTAATTTCCTGCTGCAAGAAGCAAAACAACTAAAAAATAATTATTGCGTATTACAAGCTTCACCTGATGGAATAAACATTTATAAAAAATCTGGCTTTCAAGCCGCAGGACAAATTACAGTTTTTGAAAATCGACATTTAATTGAATAATTCATCCAAATCAAATCGCTTTAAATATAGGAGTAAACATACCGGTATGAAGAAAATATCTATAATTACAATCATCTGTTTCTTTATTGTAATTAGCACTTTTGTTTTTCAGCAAGTAAATGAACAAAAATATACAAAAGCCATTAATCAATCAAATTATATTAAAAATATTGCGCATAGAGGGGCTTCTGCATATGCACCGGAACATACATTAGAAGCATATCAATTAGGACAGCAATTAAAAGGTGACTATATAGAAATAGATCTCCAAATGACAAAAGACGGACATTTAGTAGCTATGCATGATGAAACATTAAACCGCACAACAAACGGTACTGGTTTTGTAAAAGATCATACATTAGATGAAATAAAACAACTGAATGCAGGTTCTTTTTTCAATAAAAAGTATCCAAAGTTAGCAAAGAAAGAATTTGAAAATGCTAAAGTTCCAACACTAGAAGAAATTATTGAAACGTTTGGACATAATGCTAATTATTATATCGAAACAAAATCACCAGATGAATATCCTGGAATGGAAGAAAAATTATTAGAAATTATAAATCTCTATCAAATAAGTGATAAAGTTATTATTCAATCATTTAGTGAAGAAAGTCTACGAAAGATTCATAGTTTAAATGCCAATATACCGTTAGTACAATTATTATCATATAAAAAAGCAGTTCAATTAACAGATTTAGAAATAAAAAACTATAAAACATACTGCATTGGCCTAGGCATGAACTACAAATATATTGATGCAGTCTATGTGAAAAAAATAAAGAAACATGGCTTAGAAGTTCATCCATTTACAGTAGATAATGAAAAAAATATGGAAAAGTTACTAAAATGGGGTGTAGACGGGATGTTTACTAATTATCCGGATCGTTTGCATTCGATATCGCCTTAAAAAAATCATAAATAAAAAGAATCCAAGTATTATTGGATTCTTTTTATTTTCACTTTCTGGTTATCTTTATAAAAATAAGATGTTCCATTCTATTTTTACAAAATAAATTAGAAGGTAATTAAACTGTAATTAATTTTACCTTTGTTTTTTATACCTTTTTGATACACTAGTTACAAGAGGAATGCCAATTAGGGTAGGTAAGAACCAAAACCATATTGGTGGTAGTAAATTTATAATAGGAATATACATCCCAATGTTCACTAAAAGTGCGGTCACTGCACCAATGTAGGAGCCTAGCATACCTCTAATATGATGCCCTAGCCAATTTTTCCATCGCTGTTTTCTTGCGAGATATCCGTAAATCGCAAATGAATAGGAGATAATTGCTACATAAAATAAATATGCGATTTCATCCCAGTTTATAATGGACAATATAATTGCAGTAAGAGTTATTACAACATAGGATGCGTGATATATTTCGCCCCATTCTGTATGCTTTCCTTTCTTTTTTTGAGCAACCATCGCTACGATACCAGTGATTAAGCATATTGTTCCAAATAAAATGTGTATGGTCAAAATCATGTTAAAAATGCTCATTAAAATTCCTCCTTTTTTATTTTTATAGTATTGCAGTATAGGAGAAAAGTTGAAAAATATTGTTAGTTCAGCTTAAAATATTGAAATATAGGTACTCCTAGAACAAAATGGAATGATTAAATTTTTTCTCAAATTTAGTGAGACGAGTACTACGTTAAATGAAGGAGAGACTTCTATGTTTACATCTATCACATACTTACAATCTGGGAACGATAAACAACAAAAAGTTTACGAAGTTATTAATAAACTAAACATAATGGAGGATTTAGCCTTATATAGCCCTGTACTTTGCGGGACAATCCCTATTAGAATTGATACCCTTCATTCTGACTTAGACATTGTAATGGAAGTACATAATTATGATTTTTTTGAACAGGAAATTAGATCATTGTATGGCTCGTACGAAGGATTTGAAATGAAAAAGAAAAACATTAAAAATATCTTAACAATAAAGGTGAATTTTCAATTTGAAGGTTTTGAATTTGAATTATTTGCTCAATCGCAGCCAGTACGTAACCAAAATACATATAAACATATGATAGTGGAACACATGCTATTAATGCAGCATCCTCATATTAGAAAAAAAATCATCCAATTAAAAGAACAAGGCATAAAAACAGAACCGGCTTTTGCACAAGTATTAAAAATTGACGGAGATCCCTATGAAGAACTTATTTTACTAGGACAGGAAATGAGATTGTGGTAAATTAGGTACACAAAAAAATCCTCTTTATATAAAAGAGGATTTTTATTATGCCATTAACTTACGAATCAAATTACTTAATATATAAATACCTTGAGTAATTTGTTCAGGGGAAGCATATCCATACGATAAGCGTATGCACTGATCCGATTCTTCTTCATAAATACGTCCTGGTTTTAAAAGAACTCCCTTTGATAGTGCCTCTGAAAACAATTTTTTCATTGGTACGTTAGGTACAACCGTTAGCCATATAAAAAATCCACCACTTGGAATATCCCATGTAGCAATATCTGCACAATACTTCTCTAAAGCTTGTACCATCATTCGTCTTCGTTCTTTCAGGTGGATCCTTACGTTCGCAACGTGTTCTTCATAAAAGCCTTTACTTAACCATTCTGCAGCAACTCTTTGAGATAAAGAACTTGATCCATAGTCTGTTTGCATTTTTATATCTGATAATCTCTCAATAACAGGCTCTGGTCCGATGATCCATCCAATTCTAAGTCCTGGGCTAAGTGTTTTAGAGAGACTACCAATATATAATACATGTCCATGTTTATCTATCGACTTTAAAGGAGCTGGAGGCGGTTCATCAATCCATAATTCACGGTAAATATCGTCCTCGATGATAGGTAATTGCTCTTTTTCACATATTTTTAATACTTCTTTTCTTCGCTCTTTGGACATCAATATCCCCGTTGGATTTTGAAAACAAGGAATCGAATATAAAATATTTTTCTTTTGACTATATTTAATTCGTTTTAATAGGTCATTAGGTAAAATACCGTGATGATCCATTGATATACCAGATAGATTTATATTTGCTGATTGAAATACATGAAGAGAATATAAGTAAGAAGGTTGTTCAAGTAATACTGTTGATTCTCTATGTAAGAGACCGATTGATATTAATTGTAATGCCTGCAATGCCCCGGAGACTATTAATATAGAATTTGGAGAGGTATTTATTCCAAATGATTTTACATATTTACTTATCGCTTCACGTAAAGGGAAATATCCTTTTTGTTCCTCGTATCCGAAATAATCTAGCTCCTCACATACGTTACGCATAATGAATTGCATAGTTTCTAACGGGAAAAGATTAGGTGCAAGTTCTCCTTTACTCAGATGAATGAATTTTTTATTTGCTTCTGCTTCATTAATTTCTCGAACCATTAATTTACTTGGTTTATGAATACCAGCTTTCGCATATTCGCACCAATCAGGTGGAGGATTAGTCGCTAATAATGACCATGTATTATTCATTACAATTGTTCCCGCTCCAATTTTCCCTTGAATTAAACCATCTGCCATAAGTTCTTCTAGCGCAGTTATTATAGTACTACGATTTACTTGAAATAATTTTGCTAACTGCCGCTGGCTCGGAATCTTACTACCAATTGGCCATTCTCCGTTTTTAATTTTCTCTTTCATATAGTCTATTATTTGCCGGTATTTTGGTAATTTTTTATCGGTAGACATATTAAAAAACTCCCTCATTCATTTTAATAATGCAAAGTGGTTGGTTTTTTAGAGGAATAACTGGTTGAAGACATTGTATCAACTATTAAATATGATGAAAAGAAATAATTGGTAATTATAAAATGGCTGGTTTATTGGAGAGGGAGAGAAAATATGCATAATAAAAAATGGGATTTTCGTATTGTATGTGCTCACGCTTTTACGATTCTTATATGGGGGACAGCTTTTCCAGGAATTCGTATGGGGCTTGAAGCTTACACGCCTGAACACCTCACATTGCTACGATTATTAATCGCTTCTTTGATTCTTCTACTGTTTTCGTTTATATACAAATTACGTTTACCCGACTTAAAAGATATTCCAGTAATTTTTATATTTGGCGCTCTAGGATTTACTATTTATCATATTGCACTGAACTACGGTGAAAAGAGTGTGAATGCTGGACCTGCTAGTTTAATTGTATCTGTAACACCTATATTAACGGCAATTCTTGCTTCTGTTTTTTTGAATGAAAAAATGAAATTAAATGGTTGGATCGGTGGTGTAATTAGTTTAGCAGGAATTGCTTTTTTATCATTCAGTCAAGGAGATTCCATTCAATTGAATAGTGGGGTATTCCTTATATTATTAGCGGCATTTTCAGAAAGCATATTTTTCGTTTTCCAAAAGTCGTACTTAAAAAAGTATGGTTTCTTGCCATTTACAATATATACAATTTGGTCTGGTACTGTATGTATGCTTATTTTTTTACCTGGGATTTATGAAGAAATCGTAGCAGCTCCTATAGAAATTACTTTGAGCGTTATATATTTAGGTATGTTTCCGACAGTACTTCCGTACATTGCATTAGCATACATTACATCCCATGCTGGTGCATCTGAGGCAACTAGCTCTCTATATTTAACACCAGTAACTGCGTGTTTTATCGCTTGGATATGGTTAGGAGAGGTGCCCACTGTTGTTTCGATAGCTGGAGGAATCATTACTATACTTGGAGTTGTGATTGCTCATTTAACATTTAAAAAAGATAATTATAAGCAAATCGAGAGCGAAAAAGTATGGTAAAACTCTTCTGCGAGTAGTTGCAACTTGAAAGTAACAATATTGAACTAATATGGGGTTTTTAATATAGATATAATGGAAAATATCTATATTAAAATACACTAGTCCAGCATTTGTACGGAATTTAATTATACTGTTAGATGATTATCAGAGTAAGAACTAGTATAATACTAGTTCTTTTTATCGACACACTACCCACCATTAATATTTGCTTAGAATTGTATAGATTTTAATTTTTTCCACATATACATAATTATCTTACCTATGAAAGGGGAACGTTTCTTGAAGAAAGTTTTATTTTTCGGAGACCCAGGTATTGATGATTCATTTGCAATTATGTACGGATTACTACATCCTGAAATTGAAATTGTTGGTATCGTAACTGGATATGGAAATGTTGAACATATACATGCCGCTCATAATGCAGCTTATATTTTACAGTTAGCAAACAGACAAGATATTCCTGTAATTAGCGGGGCAACAAAGCCACTTACAAATGAAATTACAACGTATTACCCTGAAATTCATGGACCAGAAGGATTAGGACCCATACATGTACCGGAAAGTGTGTTATCTATTCCGATATACAATTTTGGTAGTATTGCTGCGATTCTTGTAAAGTATGGAGAAGATTTAACAATTGTCGATGTAGGAAGATCTACCTCGTTAGCAATTGCTTTTAATTTATGGAACGACTTGATGTTAAATGTAAAAGGAATTTATTTTATGGGCGGTGTCTTTTTAGAAGCAGGGAATGTTACTCCATTAGCAGAGGCGAACGTGTACGGAGATCCTATAGCAAGTCAAATTGTATTTCAGCAAGCGAAAAATATAACGTTATTCCCTTTAAATGTAACAAATAAAACAGTTTTAACCCCAAATGTATTTACTTATATTTTAGCTAATACAAAAAATTCATTTAAGCCAATTATGAAACCAATGTACGATTATTATTTATCAGCATACCAAAAGCTCAATCCATCTATTGAAGGGCCATTATTACACGATGTACTTGCTATAAGCGGTTTGGTGAATCCTACATTTTTAAATTATACATCCCGAAAAGTGACTGTGGATATATGCGGTGAAACGAAGGGACAAACTTTTGCTGATTTTCGCCCACACTCTAAATCTGAAGGAGCGCGTATAGCGTTACAATTAGATGAGGAAAAATTTATACAGGATTTTATGAAAATCATGTTATAGGTTGATGTCGAAAAAGGGAATCATTTCACTCCGTTGAATATAAAAGATAAATTCTCTTTTTAAAGGAGCTTAAAATAGTGAACGTCCAATTAAAAATTGTTACGAGAGAAAATTGGGAAGCTGCATTAAAGTTACAAGTTAAAGAAAATCAAATGCAATTTGTTCCAGCAGTGGCAGTATCACTTGCTAAAGTATACATAAAACCAGATGGTGAAAATGTCGAATATATTCCATTCGCTATATATGATGGTGACCTTATAGTCGGTTTTATTATGCATGCTTTTGTACGTGAGTCAACAGATATGTATTGGATTAACGGATTTATCGTTGATAAAAAAGAGCAAGGAAAAGGATATGGAAAAGCAGCATTACAGGAAATCATTAAATTAATAAAAAATAACTTTAAAGAGTGTGAGGAAATTAGATTAACTGTCCATAAAGATAATACTTCTGCAAAGAAACTATATGAATGTTATGGTTTTAAACCATTAGGAAATGTATATGACGGTGAGGAAGTATATCGCTTATTGTTATTGAATTAAAGATGTGCGATTTTCAATAAAGTTATATCGTGTATTTATAGTGAAAAGGCAAAGGATATCTAGAATTGAAAGATCGATTAAGTAACTGATTAGAAACAATAAGTTGTTTCGGAAAAGGGTCAAATTGAGGAGAATTGGTTTTACTAATCCATATAAATTATTTACAAAGTGAATTCACGCAATTATTTAAACATTTTATTATAAAACAGTATTTATATATACTTAAACTATCATTAATAAAAACATCAATGGAGGAACTATTATGAAAGAGAGCAATAAAAAAGAGTTGTCACTAGAGCAACGTGAAGAATTACTACAAACATTGAAAGATCGTTTTGAGAATAACATGAACCGTCATAAAGGGTTAGAATGGGCTAATATTCAAGAGAAGTTGGATGCTAATGCTGAAAAGTTGTGGTCGCTCAATGAAATGGAAAGAACTGGCGGAGAACCTGATGTTATTGATTTTGATAAAGAAAAAAGCGAATACATTTTTTATGATTGTTCAGCAGAAAGTCCTAAAGGTCGTAGAAGTGTTTGTTATGACCTTGAAGCGCTAGAATCAAGGAAGAAACATAAACCAGAAAATAACGCTATTGATATGGCAACTGCTATGGGCATTGAACTATTAACGGAAGAAGAATATCGGGCGTTGCAAAATCTTGGGGATTTCGATTTGAAGACATCGAGTTGGGTGCAAACACCTTCTGATATTAGAGAACTTGGCGGTGCCCTTTTTTGCGATTATCGCTTTGGACACGTCTTTGTGTATCACAATGGGGCAGAATCTTACTATGCGGCAAGAGGCTTTCGTGGTTCGCTAAGAGTCTAAAATTTGTACAGGCAGGTAAATTTGAAATAGAGAATAGATTTGCCTAGGGAAAAGTAGTGATTGCATTCTTTTGCTATCGGTTTCGATTTTGAGTCCGCGAAGAATAGGGCTAATCAAACCTTTTTGTAAAAAAATGAATCAACTAAAAATATTAAGAGTATGTTTTGATGATTTATTTTCATAAACATACTCTTTTTTAGAATCGTTTATCAAGATTATTAGTTTCAATTAAATTGTAAACGCGAACATGTAAATGCACACTTGCAGTTATTCATAATGTTCATCCATATGATACACCTATGATTTATATTATCCCGCTTTTAAATGACAATTTTTGAGCAAGTATAAAGTGAATGATTAGGAGGAATACGAAATGAAAAGTAAATTCCATCACATTGTACGAGCAATCATGATAAAAGATGAAAAATTACTAGTTGCTGAATATATAGGACATCACTATTTTTTACCCGGTGGCCATGTTGAAATTGGGGAATCAGCAGAGAATGCACTAATAAGAGAGTTACGCGAAGAACTTGGAGTAACATGCAGTATAAAACAATTTTTAGGCGTCATAGAAAATAAATGGCAAGCTAAAGAAACTCTCCACCATGAAAATAACCACATT
>Ga0209025_1003366_pt1 | contig 15296 bp, 13 predicted proteins | sample AraplaMF_Col_mLB_FD_184256 | JGI IMG/M metagenome (GOLD analysis project Ga0209025, IMG submission 184256) | Arabidopsis root microbial communities from the University of North Carolina, USA - plate scrape MF_Col_mLB (SPAdes) (version 2) | ecosystem: Host-associated > Plants > Roots > Endosphere... | reverse complement strand
CAGTAAACAACGGACTATCCTCTTCTATGTACTTCTTAGAATTATGGCGAATCCTAAGAAGGAGTAACGTTACTCAAAGCCGATAATCTGGTACGTTATAGGCATTTTCAATGACAATATATTCACTAACTTATTTTTAGGTAACTTCCTAAATTGAATATTTTTTTATCATTTGAACAAAATACTCAAGACGTTGGGCAACATCGGTCAAACATTGGTTACCATTCATGAAACAGAAAAAACAACTGAACGAAGCCAGTTGTTTTTTCTGTTTTTACGCTGTATATCGTATACATCTTTAATTGACGTAAAAGATGTTATAGGAAATAGACGCAAAGATAGTAGAAATTTTAAATAACTCTAACACTTGTCCAAACCCTTTTTATTACTTTGCATACTATAAAAGTGAGCATCCTCCTGCTCTTCCAATAGATCGTTATATTGATTATTATTAGGTTTAAGAAAACTACTGTGTGGTGAACAGTAGTCTTTTTTTTGTTTAAGCAACTCACTTTATATATCAGAAAGGTGTAAAAAAAGGGAAGTAAAAGACGTTGATTTTAAAATATAAATCATCCTAGATATATCATATGTGTCCATTCTCTCTTAGGTAACTTGCCTATCTGGAATAAAGTTTTATTTCTTGAGCAAACTACCCAAGATGGTGGATATCATCATCTCACCTAGCATAACCTCTGAAAAAATTCCTGAATAGGCACAGGAGTTTTTTCTCTTTTTCGGCTGTATATCGTATACAAAGTTAGTTAACATAATCAACATTACAGGAACAAAAAAGCTATTAGAATCATGATTCTAATAGCTTTTTTGTTTGGGAAGTTAAATTTTATTGATTAATGTTTAAATCGTACACCGTTTTAAATATAAAATCATGTTCATACATCTAAATACCTCCCATCATCTTCTAGGGAAAAATCCTTTGAAAATATATGATGAGTAGTTTGTACATATGTAATAAATAGGTTTTTCTCTTATGAATAAAGTACATTAATTAGAACAAACTACTCATGATGTCACAAAACATCGTCCTAACAACAAATGTATGTAGAAAAAACTCCCAACCGGCTGCGGAGTTTTTTCTGTTTTTAGGCTGTATATCATATACAATCCTAGTTAACATAATGTCTCTTTCCGGTACACATGCAAAAAAAGAACCCTTGGTAGGAAAGGGTTCCGATGAAACTATTGATTCTTGATTATGCAGCTTTTTATACATCCTTGATTTATCAGCCTTTGTTGTAGGAGGAAGGACTGAAACAATGCATAAAAAGCTCACCTTTTATACATATGCTTGTACGGTAAAATATAGTCTTTATGGCAAAAATGTGCTATTATTTAGATGAATTGGTTTTTTACACTTTCATAGGTGTAATCCCTTAAAGAGCAACCTCGCTTGTCATACCGAGGTTGCTTTTTATTTTGCAACTCTTTTTATAATTTCAAAATACTAAACAATAGTGATAATAGAGAAAAAGTTAAAGAATCGCTTTGAATCGTTGATATTAATGGGTTTGTTTGACTTTTCGGGGTGTATCGAAAACGATACAAAAAGACCGCATAGATACGATCTTAAATAAAAAACTCTTGTATACTTAAATTATCTAAAAATTTCATTGTTAAACTTGGTAGAGTTTGCTAGAATTAAGTCAATTAAATAGTTCGGAAATGCGAAAAAGGCAAAGCGTGTTGTTGAAGGATTAGGCCCCTTCTTCAACCGTCCACCGTAAACCACCTACGGTAAACACCTGCTTCACCTTTTCTTTAGTGTAATGCTATGTTCATTTTACGATAGAATTACATGAAAAACAAGGGGAAGTTCTATACTCTTTTATCATTTTAAAAGACGTGTTTACCTGTAAAACGGTATCACGTCTTTTTTCGTTTTCCATAAAAGGGAGCGAATAAAAATGGCAAAAGAAAAAATTGAAATTATCGCAAGTGTAGAAACATATAAGAATTTATCAAGCTTCGAATCTATTGATACCCTAAACGAAGCTGTACGGGCCTATATAGAACGTTTTAAGGATCAATTAAATAAAACCCATATTGCTGTATTAAAAGTCTTACATGGACATTCAGCAAAGCACCTAGGGGTTTCTTTCTTAACGAAAAGAAACATTGGTAAATTGATTGGTAAAAGTCGTGCTACTGTCATTCGTGCGTGTAACCATTTAGAGTATCTCGGCATTATTAAACAATTAGAAATGAAACGCAGCAGCGACATGAAACAAACAAGTAATGCGATTATTATCCAACCAATTCAAAAAGAAGAACCAGTACAAAAAATGGCTCAAATTGAGGAAAATGCAACACAAGAAAATCCGAAAATGCAACACCAAGAAAACAAAATCTTTTTAAAACAAATACATAATATTAAACATCTAAATATGAGCAAAACAACATCTAATCGCAAAGCATATATAAAAATGGTTCCTAAAAGACTTCAACAATACCAAGCTTTCTTTGGTAACCAAATTAAGTCTCTATACGGACGTATTTGGCTTGCCATGAAGAATCTAGAGGTTCGAATTGAACAATCTATCATGCAGGAAATTGCTCATATTGCTTTTGATAAAATTGTGGATTATATAAAACAAGGACGTAATCTGTCTACTGAAGAAATGCACAAGCTAGCTTATACCATTGCTTATAATCAATTATCGGAACGTAAAGATACAAGGGAAACCGTGAAAGATCAACGAGCTATTACACGAGCTTTAGCTCTTCTAGACAATTCCAACCAATACTATAAGGCTCCTTCTATAGATCTATTTAAAAGTGTATTAAACTCTTAAATGGAGGGGTGTGTATTATGGAAAAATATAAGATCAATCAAATTATTCAAAATCATACCTTAACAAACACAGAAATTCCTTATATGAGTGACTTAGGTTTACGTTTCGTCAAAGTTGATGCATTGGTGAATGCTATGTTGCAGATGAAGGGAAAAGCATTCAAAGAGATTTATAGAATGTTTTTAAGAAATAAAAATGACAAAGAGGCATTGTTACAAGCTCTCAGTTCTTTTGCCACATCCGTAGCAAAAGAGGGTTATATATTTGGAAATGAAAATGACCTCAAAAATTAAACGGCCGTCATTCACTACAGCAATTTTTAAATATATTCATTTGCAAGTTCTTTAATTGAAGGGCTAATATGACATCATGACGAATGAATTATAGAGGAGGCATGACGGTATGTCTGAAATAAATAACCTTGTTTATAAAACTGGTGATGTTTTAAAGAGATTGGACCTTAAGGACTCAGTCTTCAAAAAGTATATTTTTAGCCTTGAAAAAGAAGGATATACTTTCAAAAGAAACAATTTAGGTCACCGACTTTTTACAGAGGAAGATATAAAAGCTTTGGAAATGTTTTTAAAGCTAATTAGTTATGATGGCATGACTATTGAAGCTGTGGCCAGGAAAATTGGAGAGACAAACCAAAAACGATTCGAGGCAGAAGGTTATGACGGTGTAACTTCATCTAATAATGAGGGTCATGACATCACAATAGAAGCTGATTCCGATAGACATGACGCTATGACCTTAATGAATGTACTGTTAAAGGAGCAAGAACAGCGTTTTGTAAGCCTTCTTCATCAGCAAGAACAAACATTTAAAAATGAAATACAGGCTATCAAAAATAATCAAACTCAAGAAGTTCATGAATTAAAAAAAATACTACTTGAAAGAATGGATGAAAAGGACGGAATAGAAAAAAGGGATGAGATCCTTATTCAGGTTATGCGTGATGTTCAAGAAACTAAAAAAATGTTAGCTGTTTCCCAAGAAAAGACCCCTAAAAAGTGGTGGGAATTTTGGAGATAACATGTAAGATTAATATTATATAGGTGTAATTTATAATAAAAAATGGGGTGACGGGAATGCGAATAAAATTTGAAGAGCCAGTTACACCTGAACTTATTGCTAGTACATTACAAGAGTTAATGGAAGAGTATGAAGTAAGTCTTTCAAAAGCGAATCTATATATTAATTTTCGTAATGCTGATGGAGAGCTAGTGACGTTAGTCAATAGTAACGGGGATGAGGTCGAGAGAGTTATAGTCAAGAAACCGAAAATCCAAAAGCCAAAAAAGAAAACAACAAAAGAAAATTTAGTTGAATTTCCAAATAAAGAACGAGAAATTGATATCGAATAGTATAAGAACTACAAGGTTTCAAATTGGCTATTTTAGTTTGAATAAACTACTCAAACTAAAATAGCCAATTTGAAACTCTATAAACTTGTGTTGTAAATTATTCTTCGGCAGTAGCTATTTCAGCTGCTGCTTTCTTTTTTTCTTTTATAACCACATCATGATGCAAAATCTTCTCTTTATTTTTCCCTACATACGATTGCAATGCCTTCGCAATCTTTTCTGCTTCTTCTTCACTTTGAATCTCAAAGTATTTCTCGAAGATCGCGCCGACTTGAATCAGTCGTCTTGTTCTTTCTTTTCTCTCTTTTTCTTTTTTACGCGCTTCAACTTGTTGTTTCTTCGCTTTCATCTTCTCGATTTTCTCTTCTAACTCCTGAAGAATCTCCTCATCTGTTCGCTTCTTCGGCACCCATCCTCATCTCCCTTTTATGTCCTCTAATGTTTAAATTAATTATATCAAAAATTGAGATAAATTAGTATCCTCGGCATAGATTATCTCACCAGGATATGGTATAATTCCCTTAAATCGAAGAGATAAGGGCGCACTTATACATCGTACCGATGTGTGCGGTTCCTTCGGAACGAAAAGACAAAACCAAAGACCCATTCGCCTAGATGGCGAATTTCATAAAACCTGTTTGCCTATCGGCAAAGATGAAACCACCATCTGACACCTTTGGTGTTCATGATGCTGATTTCATCTAAAGCGTTGATTAGCGCACCTTCTGCTCTCATCAACTTATTCCAAAAACACAAACCCATTCTCAAGAAAGGAGGAAAGAATCATGGCAATTTATCATCTATCGATGCAAATAATCAGCCGTTCAAAAGGCCAATCGGCTGTTGCTGCTGCTGCTTATCGCAGTGGCGAAAAACTACATGATGAACGCACAGACGAGCAGAAGTTTTATGCTCGTAGTGTCCAACCAGAAACCTTGATTCTGACTCCTTCTAATGCGCCAGAATGGATGAACGATCGGAACCGTTTATGGAATGAAGTTGAAAAAATAGAAAAACGTAAAGACTCACAACTTGCACGCGAATTAAATATTGCTTTGCCAATTGAACTGAATCATGATCAACAAAAAGAACTGATTCAATCCTTTGCTCAAAACGAATTTGTTCAAAAAGGAATGGTTGCTGATATCGCTATTCATCGCGATGATACAAATAATCCTCATGCTCACATTATGTTAACCATGAGAAACCTGGATCAAGATGGATTCGGCAAAAAAAATCGTGACTGGAATGCTGATTTTGCCAATGCCAAAGAAAACAATCGTGGGTACGTCAAAAATAGCGAAAGCTGCTTGTCTATTCGTGAACAGTGGGCCAACTATGCCAATCAAGCACTAGAACAAGCTCAAATCAATGAACGTATTACCCATCTTTCTCATGAAAAGCGCGGAATCGAAACCTTACCAATGGTTCACTTAGGCCATGTCGCACATGACATGGAGAAGAAAGGAAAGAAAACAGATCGTGGCCAGATCAATCGAGACCGCCAAGACTACAATAAGGCCGTGGTTGATTTACAAGCCTACCGTCACCAAAAAGAAGAACATTTAAAGAAAATGCAGGAAAAAGAGAAACAATTCAGCTTTTCTAGGGATATAGAGAAAACCTATATTCAAAAAGCTGCGTCTCTTGTAGGTCAGAAGGTTATTACCTTAGAGGATATTACAGCACGCCACGAAGAACTACGCAAAATGAGTGATCGCCATGATCCTATTGAACGACACTTTCATGTACAACAACAGCAATTCCTGAATGTCAGCAATTATTATGATCGTGTGAGGGATCTAGAACGTGAAATCCAACAGAACGAAGAAAAAGTAGAGGAACTTAAGAAGTCTCTAAATCCATTTAAACTCAAAGAGAACAATATGATGAAACGACGTCATCTTGATAAAATTTCTGATTTAGAAAGTAACAAAGAAAGCTATGAAAGCAGCATTCAAAAACATAAAGAAACTCTTCGTTTTTCAACTGAGGAAGAGTTCTATCAGCGTTACCAAGAATTCTCTCAAAAGAAGGAAAATCGACTCAATCAGATTACGTATGAGAAAAAACAAATTCAAGTCGAAACTAGGGTACTATTACAAGCTGAAGAGGCTATTAAACAAGCCAAAATCCGTGAGATAAGCTCTTATTATCCGGACCTTAAAACAGCTGGAAAGTACCTCACGTACAGCAATGCATTAAATCTGGAGCAGTATCACGATACTGCTCAACAAAATCAATTTAGGCTATCTAACATCAAACAAAGTCTAGATGCTAACCAAAAGAAGCTAGACGAGTTCAAAAAACATCAGAAAATGGTTCGTGTAGAGAAAGAACATATCTCAACTATGAGTAAAGAGGTAGAGAAGCTCAGCAGCGTGGAGAAAAAGCTTGATGAATTAGACAGAAGCCCAGGAGAAAAAGCCAAACGACTTGTCTCAAAAAAAGCTCGTCAAGATTATGAAGAATTGCAAAGCGAAGCTAAATATGGACATGAAAACCTAAGAGAACTGGGCTATAAAGGACAACAAGATTTACAACAACAACAAAGTCGTATGAACACAATGGAGAAAACAGTTGTCCCATGGTTAGAAAAAGAAATAAAAACACATGAGAGCAACATAAACGCTTTAGATACGGTTTTTAAGGCTGTTCAACAAGCAATCCATAGTCAAGAACAAACACAGCAAAGACATCAATTAGGAAGAATGAGAAGTGCAAATATAAATAGAGCAAAGAATAAAGGCCCCGATCTTAGTCGTTAAATATAAAAAATTGCCTTAAGGCAATTAGAAACAACTTAAAGTTGTTATTGCTCCTAGAGGTTACATTTTATATGTTAAAATTCGGTGTTATTCTATATTATAGGTTAACTGAATAGAAAAGCCATCTATTGCGCTAATAGATGGCTTTTCTATTTAAAATTTATAAACTTTATAGATTACTAAAAATGGTCATTTTTCCTTAGAGTACATTTATACTAAATGGACAAACATACATATTGGATAATATAGGTATTGTATTCATTCCCTCTATGAAGAATGACGAATATATATATAAGAAAATAATCATAGATAGACAATTTAATTATGTTTGTCAAAAAAGGGGAATGGATAAGAATGAATTTCGAAATTGGAATGACTATTTTTGTATTCATCATGACAATGTCGATCATCTTTTGGAGGCCAAAAGGAATTAATGAAGCTTGGCCAGCCTCAATTGGTGCGCTAATCATTTTATTGATGGGCGTAGTATCGCGTGGAGACATTGTAGATATTATTAGTAAAATTGGTGGGGCGTCTATTACCATAATAGCAACCATTGTAATGGCTGTTATATTAGAGAGTTTCGGTTTTTTTCATTGGGCAGCCGCACGTCTCGCAAATCTAGCTAGGGGATCAGGACACCGTTTATATTGGTATATACAGTTGCTCTGTTTTTTAATGACACTTTTATTTAACAACGATGGAAGTATCTTAATTACAACCCCTATTTTAATTCTACTCTTAAAAAACCTCAAATTAAAACCTCACCAACAAATTCCTTATCTTCTTAGTGGGGCATTAACAGCTACGGCTTCTAGTGCACCTATTGGAGTAAGTAACATTGTTAATTTAATTGCTTTAAAGATTGTTCATATGACTCTTTATATGCACACAGCTATGATGTTCGTTCCAGCAACCTTAGGACTACTATTTATGTCCTGGCTTATGTATATGGTTGTCAAAAATAAGCTTCCGAAAAAATTGCCTACCGTTTCGTATGATATCGAAGAAATCTTTTTTACAAAACATTTCCATCCTTTAAAAGGAAATATTTCTGTCGAAACAAAACGGAAGCGTACTCAATTTATGTTGAAAGTTCTACTATTTGTATTCATCATGCGTTGCTTACTCTTTGTTGCCTCTTATTTTGCAATTCCTATTGAACTAGTTGCAGTCCTTGGATCCCTTATTCTACTTATGTGGCGATGGTATTATTTACGGACAAATCCTATAGACATTTTGAAAAAGACACCTTGGCATATCCTTATATTTGCCTTTTCAATGTATGTCATTATATACGGACTTCATAATGCTGGATTAACTACTATGCTTGTACATTTATGTGAACCACTTGTAAACCAAGGATTATTTCAAGCTAGTTTTATTATGGGAGGACTTGTTTCTTTATTATCCAACTTCTTTAATAACCATCCAGCTTTGATGATTGGAACCATTACATTAACAGAAATGGGACTTGATCCGATTACATTAAAGACAATTTATCTTGCAAATATCATTGGAAGCGATATGGGATCATTATTATTGCCTATCGGAACACTTGCTTCCCTTATTTGGATGCATATTCTAAAAGAAAATGAGCTTAAAGTAAAATGGAAAGATTATTTAAGTGTATCACTGATTGTTATCCCTTTAACCACTCTGGTCACATTATTTCTATTATTCTATTGGGTACAAATGGTCTTTTCGTGAAAGATTTCCATTATATATTCATCGTTAGGAGGAGATTTTCATGAGTAATTTTATGACATTACTAGGAAAACAAATTGAAATACAGATTTCAGGAGAAGACTTTTTTGAAGGATTACTCATCGATTTTGGTCCAGATATTGTTGTATTATTTAACGGTCAACAATTCGTTTATATTCCATTGCTACATGTCCATAGTATCAAGCTTAGTGATAAGAAGAACCAAATAACGGATATCCCAACCGAACAATCTTTTACGGAAGAAATTGAAGCTATTTCTTATCGTAAAGTTCTAAGTAACGCGAAAGGGATGTTTATTGAAATTTATGCAACAGGAAACATATCGTTTCATGGATATATTTTAAATATTTTAAATGATTACCTTAGCTTTTACTCTCCTGTATATAAAATTATATTTATCCCTTTAAACCATGTGAAATGGTTTACTCCATACAATCATAATGTCACGCCTTATACTCTTGATAACAAAGCTTTACCTGTTAGACCATCTAATATTAGCTTTAGCCGAACGTTAGAGGAACAACTGAAAAAATTAGAAGGAGAACTAGTTGTATTTGATGGAGGAATAGATCCTATGAAAGTAGGCTTATTAAAAGAGATAGAGAATAATTTAATTGAATTAGTCATTGCAAATGGAGAAACCGTATTTTTAAAACAAAATCATATAAAGTCCGTACATTTACCGCAGTGATCTATATGAAAACCTCAAATAAAATTTCCTCAGTAAACAACGGACTATCCTCTTCTATGTACTTCTTAGAATTATGGCGAATCCTAAGAAGGAGTAACGTTACTCAAAGCCGATAATCTGGTACGTTATAGGCATTTTCAATGACAATATATTCACTGACTTATTTTTAGGTAACTTGCCTAAGTTGAATATTTTTTTATCATTTGAACAAACTACTCAAGATGTAATGAGGCATCACTCATGAAACCCAATTACGTAACCGAAAAAACTACCCAATCACACACCAGGGTAGTTTTTTCGGTTTTTTAGCTGCATGCATATTGTATACAGCTTTAGTTAACATAAAACGTGTTATAGGAAATAAAAAGACCTTATTAATAAGGTCTTTTCTTATTTTTCTTATACAGAACAATACCCACTATTAGTAAAACCAGTATAATCACTGGTGACCATACAGTAAGAGTAAGCAAAAGTGTAGCAAAATCAAAGCTAGACATTACATAAGTTCTCCTAATCTAATTTAATAACCATATAATATCATTTTTTCTATATATTATAATAAATAAATCTAATTAACATAATCACGATTACAGGAACAAAAAAGCTATTAGAATTATGATTCTAATAGCTTTTTTGTTTGGGAAGTTAAATTTTATTGATGTTTAAATCGTACACCGTTTTAAATATAAAATCATGTTCATACATCTAAATACCTCCCATCATCTTCTAGGGAAAAATCCTTTGAAAATATATGACGACTAGTTTGTATATATGTAATAAATTGTTTTTTCTCTTATGAATAAAGTACATTAATTAGAACAAACTACCCAAGATGCTGTGAAGTATCATTCCGTATAAAAGCAGAAAAGCCTACTGTTCAGGAGCAGTAGGCTTTTCTTTTTGAAGTTGTATACTCCATACAAAGTTAGTTAACATAATGGATTTTATAGGTAGTCATAACATAAAATTCAATAAGGAACTATCAGCCTGATCTTTCCTTAAGAAAAAACAATCCAACTCCCACGGATTGTTTTTTCTCTTTTTATATAATGATTAATTTTTTTTACATATTGAGCAAACTACTAAAGTCAACGTGATCTGTTCTTTATAAGAATAGATTATAAAAAGCCACTGACGTATATCAGTGGCTTTTTTTCGTTTTAAGCTTTATATAATATAAATCTTTAGTTAACATCAGCGCTTGTCCAAACCCTTTTTATTATTTTGCATACTATAAAAGTGAGCATCCTCCTGCTCTTCCAATAGATCGGTATATTGACTATTATTAGGTTTAAAAAAACTACTGTGTGGTGAACAGTAGTCTTTTTTGGTTTAAGCAACTCACTTTATATATCAGAAAGGTGTAAAGAAAGGGAAGTAAAAGACGTTGATTTTAGAATATAAATTATCCTGAATATATCATATGTGTCCATTCTCTCTTAGGTAACTTGCCTATCTGGAATAAAGTTTTATTTCTTGAGCAAACTACTCAAGAGAGGTATCACTTTTAATGCCTTGATACGTTACTGAAAAAACTCCTGGTCAACAGCAGGAGTTTTTTTCTGTTTTTAGGCTGTATACGATATACAATCTTAGTTAACATAATCACTCTTTCCGGAACACAACCCAAAAAAGAACCCTTGGTAGACAAGGGTTCTAAGACAGCCACCTTTTCAGGAGTATGCAGCTTTTTATACATCCTTGATATGACGGGGTTCTCCTTACAGGTGGTCGGAGAAATGATGCATAAAAAGCACACCTTTTATACATATGCTAATCAGTTCAAATAATTGATTTTATATGCAAATATGATATATTAAGAGTCAGACTATTTTTACAAATTGCAAGATAACCCTAGAAAAAGCAACCTCGCTTGCCAATTGTCGAGGTTGCTTTTTATTTTGTTTACCTTTTGACTGGACATATTACAATCTAATACGATACTTTAGATATGTACATGTATATATTTCACTTTTATCAACTATAAACACAGCTATGATCAACCACACATGTAAGAAAAGCCCTCAATTAATTTTGAGGGCTTTTCTTGTACTAGCATTTTGCTAGCTTTCTCATTTCCAAAATTTCCACCACTTTTTTTCTTGAGAAGCTGCTATCATTTTTTTTGTATCTTGAACTTCACGAATCAGTGATAAAAGATTTTCATCTCTTTTGCTTGAACTTGTTTCAACAGTTGTTTTTAATTCATCGTTTTGATCCTGTAAAATTTTATTTTGGACTTTAATATCCTTAAGCTCTTTTTCCATCGAATTTAATCTATCAGATATCTCATCAAGATATTCTAATTTATCGATAAGAAGAGAAATTTGAGTATTCTCTTCTTGTTCTTTAGATGTAGCTTCGGAAGAAATCACCTTGTTCTCGTCGAGAACAGCACCTGTTCTCTCTTCTTCTGGAAGCATTGATAATACTACATTTACAGCCGTTTCCATAGTCATACCTTTGTCTTGTACTAGATCTTTCATTCTTTGTAGCAAGACAAGATCTTTACTTCTAAATGCTCTAGAGTTATTAGATCCTCTGATGAATTTGTAGTCTTTATTTTCTAAAGCAATACAATATTTTGTAAGAGAACTACGAGCTATTCCTAATGATTTTGTTACTTCGCCACCTAAATAGACCATTTCATTTACTTGTTGAGACATATGTTCACCACCTATTCTTAACATAAACAATTATTTAGTATATAGGCTATTTTAACAGTGTTTTCGATTTAGAATAATATTCTCCTCCTTATTCTTTAAATAACATATGAAATTAGCATGAGGATAGCTATTAAGCAATGGCGGCCATACAGTATTTTTGGGCTTGTTCTCATCAAGAACAGCACTTGTTCTCCATTTTGTTAAAAACTTTTAAACACCTTTATGGGGATTTTTCAGACTTTTTATTTCTCTAACGAGAAAAAGATAAAAACTCAAATTAAACTATTAACCCATATAAACCAAAAAAAGAAAGCTCCATTACGATGGAGCTTTCTTTTTTTGGTTTATATTACTATTTTCCATTGAATTATCAGATTACTAGAAGGTATAATAGAATTAACAAAAATGGACGGAATAGAAAAAAGACTTCAACGTGTTTAAGAAGTGTTAGCCGCACCCTTAGACCGTTCCCCCTAAACCACCTAGGGAAAACACCTGTCGAAGTCTCTTGTTAATAGTTTCATTATCGATAAGATAAAACTTATGGTTTTATCTTATACGAAATTGACATCTATTTCAAGGGCTTAGTTCATCACAAAAAAAGACATTGTTTTCCTTGTTAAGGGAGACAATGTCTTTTTTTGTTCCTAAAAGGAGAAGATGAACCAATGACAATTAGCCGCATACTTACTACGGAAGAGTTTAACCACATGCAAGCCTACGAAAGCTATACAGAAAATCGCCCTCAACATCAATCTATGAAACGAAAATTACTTAAAGAAATTATTCATCTCTATGGTGATAAATACTATCGTCTACATGATGGAACAAGAAAAGCTTTAGATCGGCTATGCTGGTTAGGTGCAGAGAAAGGCTTTTGCTTTCCTGGCAGTACATATTTAGGTAAAACCTATGAAAAATCCAAAGGAACCATTGACCGTCACATAAAAGAGTTACGAGAACAAGGGCAAATTGTAACTGTCTATCGACGTTGCCCTCGTAATAACGGCAAAGGGAATCCTGTACACTTATTTGTTAACCACCCTTACTTCGAGTACTGGGTAAACTTTTTACAGCTCGATTTGACTTCTCATGTTGAAGCAGATGTTGAAGCAGAAAATGATGAAACCCCTTGTGAGAGTAAGGATGAAGAGGCAAAAAAAATCCCTACCTATAATTTAACTTTAAAAGATTTAAATAAATACATACGTAAAGACATAGATATAAAGCTTTCAACGGATTATCTACCGTCTTTTATTCCAACACCATTTAAAGAAGCCGTACAGCCGTTTTTTAACTATGCAGATGATATTTATCATTTATGGGGGAAAGTACGCTTAGCACACAAAATAAGCCGTCTAGAGAAGCCTATTGAAGAATTAGTATCAATTGCTGTTCAAGCATTTAAAGAAACGGTCTTTGCTTATAAAAGAAATCGAATAAAAACAACCTTTGAAGCCTATTTTTTCGGGACTTTAAGAGGTTTATTTGCTGCTGAACGTAGAAGAGAAGTTCAAAAGAATAAATCTAATCCGTTATTCTATAATTTTTTAGATTTAGACGCGTAATCAGTCTAACTTGTATGCTGTTTTTGTCTATAGACTGTAGATTATTAAGAAAGTAGCTTGTCATAATTAGATAGATTAATAGTGATATGATTCTATCCAATTATGACAAGAAAAGCCGGAAGAGTTGAATGAAAAGGAACAGGGTAATAGAAAGGAAAAAAATCAGGAATTTTTAAAATGATTTTGCTACTATAATCCTATAGAAAAAGAGAGAAATAAACGGAAAGAGGGGTAATAGGATGGAACAAAAGCATGATGCTATTAAAGGGTACAAAGAGGACTATCTAACCTTACAAAAGACATGGCGAAAGGAAAGTGAAGAATTATTTTTAGTTGGTAAGTTAGCGTATTGGACATATTGGCTAAGTTACTATGCTGCAAATAAGAGCGAAGAAAAGCGAGAAGAATTGTTTGCGATTAAAAGGAAAGGTATGCAGCTTTTATCTCAAAGTCAATATACACAATTACGAAAATACATCCCCGGTTTCTCCAATAAGCTATGCTATCGCCATTACGGCATGATGAAACGAAAAAACGTAAATGTGCACCATTTTCTAAACCGAAATCAGGAACTTTTGCAAGCATGTGAAAACTGTAAAAAAAGAGAAGAACATTTTTATACGCTGTATTCATTAGCTGTATTAGATCAATACGGAGAGAACGATAAACGTCCTTTATTTATCATGTATATACCATATGACCTTATGAAAGGTATCTTCCCAGCACTCGAAACATTAGAATCTGTTAAAGTTTATAAGAAGCGTGAATTCGGAAAAATTCGTGTTGATGGGAAACAAAATTGGAACTTAGAGCCTGTTTTTTCAATCAAGCTCATAAAGAAAAAGTTTGAACAAAGCTACGAAGCATTACAGAACTACTTTGAGCATGCTGAAAATAGAGTAAGAGAAAGGGCCAACTAAAAGGTAGTTGGCCGCCATTATACCTTCGCTATAACGAAAAAACCTTTAATGTTCGATCAATCATGTCATCATCGGCACCCATATAACGCAGCGTAACAGATGGTACCGAGTGGCCAAAGATCTGTTGCAAGTTGGCTACATCCCTCGTGCGTTAGTAAAAATGATAGCCAAATGTTTGCGCTAGGAACCTATACGTTTTTCTATTTCTTTTTATGTAAAATGTAACGAAGACAAACCATTTATTCTTTTGTCGATGCTACTTCCTTGGATGCGTTGTTTTTCTGTGTAACAACTACATCATGATGTAAAATCTTATCTTTATTTTTTCCTACATAAGATTGCAATGCCTTCGCAATCTTTTCAGCTTCTTCTTCACTTTGAATCTCAAAGTATTTCTCGAAGATCGCGCCGACTTGAATAAGTCGTCTTGTTCTCTCTTTTCTCTCTTTTTCTTTTTTACGCGCTTCAACTTGTTGTTTCTTCGCTTTCATCTTCTCAATTTTCTCTTCTAACTCCTGAAGAATTTCCTCATCTGTTCGCTTCTTAGGCACCCATCCCCATCTCCTTTTTCTGTTCTCTAATGTTTGTTTTGATTATATCAAAAATTGAGATAATTTGGTATCCTTAGCATAGATTCTCTCACCAGTATATGGTATAATTCCCTTAGATCGAAGAGATAAGGGCGCACTTATACATCGTACCGATGTGTGCGGTTCCTTCGGAACGAAAAGACAAAACCAAAGACCCATTCGCCTAGATGGCGAATTTCATAAAA
>Ga0209025_1003359_pt1 | contig 15335 bp, 5 predicted proteins | sample AraplaMF_Col_mLB_FD_184256 | JGI IMG/M metagenome (GOLD analysis project Ga0209025, IMG submission 184256) | Arabidopsis root microbial communities from the University of North Carolina, USA - plate scrape MF_Col_mLB (SPAdes) (version 2) | ecosystem: Host-associated > Plants > Roots > Endosphere ... | reverse complement strand
GACGTACGAAGTAATCCAAGTCGCCTTGTAGAGGAGCCCTTGGGTACGCCCCCTCGGTCCTCGACCACTCAAAGGCGCACTGGCGTACGAATGGAAGTCCTGTGTCCCGCTCCAATTGCGTCAGGCGGGTAAAGTAAATACGGGGTATGTCCATGCCGTGCATATCCCGAAATCTTGCCGGCACGTCGAAGTCGTCGGGAGCCATCTCTAGCGGAGGTGAGGGGCCCTTGCGCAAATCGAGTTTTATGTCCCTCAGCAGGAGCGCTGCTAGCAGCGAAGGGTGGGTTAATGCAGACACGAGGTCTGACGGTGGCTTGTAGCCCTGGTTGGCAGCCATCCAGAAGATACAGATTAGCTCGACGGTCTCGGCTTCGAGGCGACAGCGGGCCAACTCCGCCAACAGTTGCTTCGATACCTCCTCTTGGGTCTCCGGGGAGAGAAGCAACGCCGCGAGTTCTTGCATTGCCCACCATCGCGTCGCCGCAATCGGCCAGCGAAAGCGAGCAATGAGCAAATCAAGGTCCGCGCTCAAGGTGCATTCTCCTCAGTGCTGGCAAGCGTCCTCGCCCATTCTGGCTGTTCAAGGCGCAATGTTCTCGTGTCCTCTTGAACACTTAGGGCCATAGCTTCAGCAAACTGAACGGCCTCAGCGGTCCGACCTTGAAGGCCCAAGAAGAAGACCATCACGTCGCTCGGAATGACGCGCTTCTGCCTTGGCTCGGAATACCGGCTGAACGCCGACTTCAAGAAGAACTCGTCGCAGCGATTGGGGTACTTCTGAACAACGAGCCGCAACCGAGCTTCGGTGACTTCCCGCCGCTCCATGTGCATTGGACCCAGCCAACCGCCATTGACCAGTTGTGCCTGCACGATGTATGGGAACGCGGCGGCCGCACCTTCCAGCTTCAGCTTCGTCGCAAATGCCAGGTCGAGCAGTTCGTCCAGGTCGCTGTCACGGCAGTTCTCCGATAACAACTTCGGCTCAAGCGCTGCGATTAACTCCGAGCCTTTCCCCTGAGCTTCCCAATAGACATACCACTCGCGTAGGACGTCCCCGCGAACACCGTAGTACCCGGTCAGGTCCGACAGCAGTCGCGGTAGGTCGGCCACCGAGTAGGTCTTGACATCACTAGGGAATGGTTTCCAGTCTGTTGTTGAGTTACCTGGCCGTGATTCAAGGATTTGACCCACGTCGGCGCCGACGTGCTCTTCGGCCTGTGCAAGCATATGCGCTGCATTCGAGTTCCCTTGCGCTGCAGCCTCTTTCAATGAGTCCACGGCATCTGCATGAAGCCCCGTTCGCATCACCGCGCTAAGCACTGGCGAGCTAGAGTCTGCCGACGTGACGAATGTCTTTAGGCTATTCTCCGCGTGAAACCAGTTGCCCGCCTCCGTATGCTCTCTGTGTTTCGCTGCAAGGGCGCGTCGGTCCAACTTTGCAAGAAGTTCATCTGCCTGGGTCAAGACGTGCCTGGTGCCTTTACCGTCGGTGTAAGCCAAAACGTTGTGCACCTGCGGGGCGATGTTGGCCAGCAACCTTCCAGTGTCATCAGGAGCGATTGGCTCCAGGTACTCCAGCGCGTCCATGACGTCAGAGAGCGCCGGGTCCTTTCGCTGCCCGTAACCGAGTACCAGTTCCCATGTTCTGTGGCACAGGTCTGCCGCGAGCGGGTTAAGTAGGTGCCGCAGAGCCATCTCGCAGAGCTCGAGGCAGGCCATCATACGCACGCCAGTTTCCTCATTGACGCGGGCGTCCAAAGACTCCAACTGCTTTCGGATGAAGAGGTCGGCTGCTCCGTCAGAAAGCACCTTGATGCCGCCGGATACGTACTGCGTCCGGAACTGATTTGCGTCGAACCAAGGCAAGTTCATGGCGCGCTGCATTTCATCCGCATCGACGAGCGGACTCCGCCCAAATCCTGAACTCAGGAGGTGTATGTCGATTGCGATGGCGTGGAGGGAGCATCTAAAGTCCGATGCTCCTTGGCCGCGCCGATAGTTGCGATAATCTGGGAAACTTATGCTATTGAACGTCTCATAGACGTATGAGAATGAGACAGGCTCTCGCGCCGTCCATCGCTTTGCTATATCTCGGCCCAATCCGCCTAAATGGTCCAGATAATCCGAGACGTTCTCCCGGTCCTTGAATTTCGGGGCCTTGAGCAGGGAGAATTCGTCCTCCTTGGTGGTCAGTGCGAGGAGCGCTGCACCAAAGAGCCAATCATGTGCGAGTCTGGCAAGCGATGCTTGCCTTTCCGCATGACTCCCCTCCAGCCAGTCAACATCGAGTAGCCGCGCCCAGACACCCATCTCTCTCCCAGTCATCGCTGCCAAGCAGCCAATAAGAACGCCACTGGACAACTGAGGAAGCTCGAGCCATGCCGAGAGGTCTGCTTCGGCCATCGCTGCTGCGCGAACTGTCGCATCGCACACCATTTGCTTCGCGTCACCATCTGGAAGAGACGCAGCGATGTCGACCAGCGCCCGCAAGTTCAACTTCTCGACTTGTGCTTCTAGGAACTTGCTGACGATTGGTGGCCAATATGTGCGAACAATCTCAACTGCCCCGCCCGGGCTAGTTCCGACCACTCCAAGTACGGAAAACGCCTTCGCCAAGTAGAGTATTCGGTCTTGAGCTCCCGAGTCGCTGTTTCTGGTAAACCGGCTCTCGCCGCGGTAGCTCCGCAATGCTTCCTCGGCGCACTTAATCGCAGTCGCTGAGCTGCCCCTTAACTTCAGTGCCAGAGCGAGAGCAGCCACATCTTCCGTTGATGTTTCGTGACGCGACGCGATTGCCTCTTCAATTACGCTAGCGTCTGGAGCGAGCGTCCAAGTGCACGCCTTGAGGCGGGCTGCATCTACGTAAGGAAGTTGGTATGAGAGACTGTTCAGCAACCTTGTCTTTAGGTGGCGAAGGCGATAGGAGTCGGCATACTGTGCGCGCTGGATTGCGTGTTCCTCGGCCTCGCTGAGAAGACCTTCAAAGAGCTCCTTCGGATAGCCCTCCTGTAGGCGCTCCAGCACCCAATCTCGCTGGAGTCCCCCGATAAGCTCCTCCGGCTGGCCTTGTTGGGCTCTAACTGCCCACAGCCAGTTGACCGTAGAGCGTTGGGCGCAAATCGACTAAGCCAAGCCTCAACATGGGGCGTCAGCTCGGCGACGCGCTTGTCGTACTCATCGGTCTGTTTGACGAAGACAACTAGGCTGTCGTGAAACGGCTTGAGTCCGGCTGCGGAACTGTGCAAGAGGTGCTCGACCGCCGTAATTGCGGGAGGCGAAAGGCCTGCGAGATTTGCGATGTCGGCAAAGGCAGGCTTGGGCCAGAAGAAAGGGAATTGGCAAATCAGTCTGAGGACATCTCTCTGACTTGCACTGAGCAGTTGCCAGAGCGAGCCGTAGTAGGTCTTTACGTCATGGCTGAGGTCGCCAACCAGCTGCTCGACATTCCATTTGGACAGTGCGCGGCCCGAGCGGACGAGTTCTTCTGTCGCATAAATTACGTGCAGAGGGTGCCCATTTGTCCTGGCGCGTACCTCAGCCGCAGCCGCCTGAAGCTCCTCTTCGGCCTGGTCGGCGTTGATGTCCATGCGCAGTCGCCCCTGAGAAAGTTCCTTGCGCAGGTAATGAAGCACAGCGTCGCCAGACATGGCCGGAAGCTCTCTCCAGGTGCTTCGCGGGGCCTCCGTTAGCAGGCGGTTCGGCAGTTGGGCATCGTCGACCGGTTGCGTTCCGACTACAACGACTAAGTTTTCTAAGGCAGGCAGTACCTGTTTGAAGACTTCGTCGAGGGGCCGTTTGTCGTGGCCTTGATTGCGCCATACATGGTCTAGGCCATCTAGGATGACAGCAAAGGGCTTCCCCTTTGCCTTGTAATGGGCGGCGCATGCGGCCAAAGCGGCGGGTAACGTTAGGTCGTGTACCGCAACCTCGTTATGGAAGTTCTTTATCTGTGCCAGTAATGATTCCTGAACGACAAAGCTTGTGTGGCGGTCAAGCGTTCTGTCAGTGGCGGACAGGTAATAGTGATGTCGAACAAAGGGAACTCTCTTCTTCTGGAGGAGTTCGCATACTTTGCTTAGAAAGGTGCTCTTGCCTCGGCCAGGTGGGCCAGTCAGAACAATCGGTTGGCGTGGCGACGCTTCAATGGAGGCGATGAATGAGTGATAGAACGCGTTGTCAGGCACTCGATACCCCGGGGGAATGGCAAAATTCTCTGGGAGGGGTTCCGGGGCAACAACTTTCAGGGTCACCTTCAGGAGGTCGAGGGTAATCCAACCGTCAGGTGCTGGTTGATTCTTCTCGATAGACCAATGGACTGCCCTGTTCTTGAGAGTCTCTACACCCTCTGCCGTGCCGTAGCGCCGGAGCCTACTCGTGACATGGCTTTCGATGCCAGTAAAGCCCTTGTCACTGTGCAGGACCTCCAACGCCTTGAAGAGCCGCTGGGCGTTACCGGCCCCGTCGAGTTCCTGCTCCACCTTCGTCCGAACATCATCCGGCGCGCGCCCGTAATCGATGAAATTGCCGCCAGCAAGGCAAGATCCCACCGCGAGGTCAGGCACCCGGTTCGTGAGCAAGCGAATGTCGCCGACCCGAGATGGTTCGATAGCCTCAAATGCATCGAACCACTTGCGCAGATTAGACCGAGACCTTCCACCTGCTTTGCCTGGTTTGTCGAGTAGCCAATCCCAGTCCAGGGCATGCTTGTCTGGAGACGGTGTGAATTTCACCTGCCATAGGTCGACGCGGCCGTCGGGGCGTTCTGCAACCAAGTCGTCGAGGCCCCGGGGTGCGACGGCGTCCTCGTCACACTCGAAACGAACGCGCGTGTAGCGCGTAGGGGAGTCAAGCCAATCACACAATAGGTTCACACCCTGCATGGTTTGGTAGACGTACCCCGCCGCAGGAATGGCCGTAGTCTTGACTTCTGCGCTCATTTGAAGGTGTGAAGGTACCCAAGGTAAGGCGGCGAGTCGACGGTTCGCCCGGTTATCTATTACTGCTAAGCAGGGTGTGCTTCATTATGCCTTTCTGCGCGCGAATGACAAGAATTTCCCAGAGCAGCTCACTGGCAAGAAGCTATTCGACCAAGCGGCGAGAGCAATGCGCATTGGTGCGAGGTTGGGTGCCCTGATGTTCGGTCCTTCGCATAAATAGGCGGCTTTGGAGCTCGCGTCCGCCTATCGCAAAGAGAGTCGCGTATCGCACGAATTATCCCCCTCTTGCCGAGCTATACAGGGGTACGTGCTCGCGATAACGTTACGCAGTCCTCCTGCCTGCTAAGCAGAGGGGAAAGAAATGAAAGGAAACTACCTTGGATTCAATTACTTGGAAAACATACGTTATTTCACCGTTACGGGAGATAACGCAATACAGGTCACTCAGTTCGGCGGCGTTCTTGCGGGCTCCAACCCACCGGAGCTACTTATGGCAGTCCCTTACGTCGACCTAGTAACAGAACTAAAACAACACTTTTCCATCGATGATGGTCAGAATCCTTCCGCATTACAGCAATATCGCAACCACTTGAGTGCCTTGAATGGCTATCTAGCTTTTTGCGGTAAGACTCTGGAGTCGAACGTCGGAGTGGAACTCTCGGGTCAGTTTGAGGTAAAGCTGCGCGGGTATCTTGAAGCCATCAGCGTCGCACCGCGGACTCGTCGTGACCGCGCACTTCAACTCAAAGCAATTCAAAGGCTTTTCCAACATACTCTGTCCCCTGGCCGCCAGGCGGCTGTCAAACCGAGTAGCCTCGCTGCCGTCCTCCGTCAATACATCGCGAATTCAGGTATTGCTCCCCCTAAATTGGCCAAACAGGCTGGTCTCAACCCCGACAAACTAGGTCGGTGGCTCAAAGGAGTGAATCCGCGCCCAGACGCGTTTCCCGGATTGAGGCGCCTTGAGGTTCAACTCGGGTTAGAGCGTGAGGCGCTCGTGAGCCTTGTCGAGAAGCCGACGGAAAAGGAGGCTTCGTCCGGTATTGTGCCTTCTCATCGATTGCGCATGGCTCAGCGCCAGCAACATGGCCTGAAACTTCCGGAATCTGAGTTGAGCGAATCCCTCTTGCAGGAGTGGCGAGGGCTCTTTGACTACAAGGTTGCCCATTTTCCAACGCTTGAACGCCAGCCACGAGGGCAGTGGCGCCTTATCCCGGCGACGATGTCCACGAGTGTTAGCAAACTGGCGGAGCGGGGTGCGATGGTTTGTCCCACTGCCGACATGTTCATTTCAAACATTCGTTCCTTCCTTGGCGTGGTCTCCAATCTGAGCCCTGAGCAGGGGGGTATCTCGTGGAGCGTGGCTCCCGCTCAGACGCTGGCGTTGTGCGCACATCCTCGCACGCTTGAGTGCTATCTCCAATGGATGAGTGACCAATCGGCCGGTATTCGCCACAACGGGCAGAAGGTATTTGCCCGTGCCATTGCTAGCTTGCTTCGCCCCCAGACCGGATATTTGTGGCAACAGGCCAAAGTTTTCCGCGAGCGTTTGCCGATGGAGCTACAACCCGCAAGTCCAGAAGCATGGCAAGTGATGTGCTCAACCAGCCATAAAATGCTGCGCGACTATATCCGTACCGCGACAGGCGTCAGTCGCAATCCTGAGGAGCCAATTGCAGACCTTCTCGCCTTGCCGAGTCCTCTTAAACCGCTTCTTGAAGCCATTGACCGAATCCAGGCAGATGCAGCCGACTCTAGGCCGGGAAGCATCACCGAAGCGCGGCACAAGCGGAATGCGCTTGTGCTCGCTTTATTGCTCTCCAATCCGATGCGTATTCGAACGCTGGCTTCACTGACATGGCTACCGAATGGAAACGGCACTGTTCGCGGCAATCCCACGCAAGGGTGGCGTATCCAGTTGCAGCCGTTGCACCTGAAGAATGGGAGCAGCCAGCAGTCGCGCAATTACAACGTCAAGGTTGCTGACTGGGTGAAGCCGTTGCTGGATGAGTACATTGGTGAATACCGAGATACATTGTTAGCCGGCAGGAGTAGCTCCTACCTACTCGTCGGAGACAAAGAGGGAAAAATCTGGGAGGGACTTTCGGACACCGTACTGCAGTTGACGAGGCGCTACATTCCCGGTTCGCCAGGGTTCGGGCCGCATGCGGTTCGACATTTGGTTGCGACGGACTGGCTGCGCAAGAATCCGGGAGATTTCTTGACCGTCGCAGAACTGCTGAACGACACCTTGGCGACTGTCCTCGCGAACTACGCTCATCTGCGGCGAGATGATTCGTTCGTCCGCTACGAGCAGCACATTGCCCAGGCTCGCTAAGGCACTTTGCTCTGCCAACGCGCTTCGTGTGGCGTGATAAAGGGAAGGAGGCAGAGCGTTTCCGGTGAGCGCTCTGCCCGTGCCATGTCGATTTAAGGGGGGCATGATAAATGCTTTGCCGCAGTTGAGACGTGGGGGCCGCCGCCTCTTCATCGCGCTATTGGTGTGGAGCGTCCAGAGGGTCCTGCCTTTGAAGTTGGAAGGGGACAAAACTGCAGGTATGGCTCGGAGAAAAAAATGCAGGCATAAATCTGCTCGCCTTCAGCGAACTTCGTGGGTAGGGCGCCGGACATCACTACAAGCGTTGTGGCACCCATCGCAAATGCGCTGACATCGTCCTAGCCAACTATATGGGCCGGCATACGATTTCGTTCAGTTGTAGTCGTCGCTCGGGCGTCTTGCGGACCAAGTATGGAAAGGCAACGCCGGCCACTGCGCGTGTCGGCTCGATTTATTTGCTTCGATGACAAACGACTCCGGTCACGTAGCCGGACTGCGTGGGCGGTGGATTTGTGGCTGGGAAGGTGGACTTGCGGCTTGTAATGGTGGACTTGTGGCTGCGGCGGTTCAGAAAACTCCCTTCCTTCGGGGGCAGTATTGTCGAAACTCACTAAAGCTAACCCTGTTGAATCCTTTTCAACGCGCCTGCTGCGTTAGCCCTGCTCGCTGACGCTCGCCATCTTCGTTGAGCTGCATATCTGCCTTCGGCAGGTTATTGCGTCCCGAGTGTGTACGACAAGGGCAGCCAAGGAGGCTGGGGTGGAGCTTGAAGCGAGCGACCTTGCCTCCTGTCCTCGCCGGACTGGGATGCTCGTCGCTGCGCGGGCCGGGTGTGAAACACCCCAGATTGGTGGGCTTGCTACACGGCTGCTGGTCCTGAGTCCACCATCCACCTATATGGTGGACTCGCGGCTACAAATTCATTCCCGTCCCGGGGGAGGGCAGTAGGCAATCCTGTGAGGTGCGTTCATTCCGAATCCACCTTGGTTGCCCGCCTCTCGCGGTCGAGCACTTCCCTCGCGGGAAGGCTCATGGGGTAGGGTAGCCCATGCGCCCGCGGGGCTACAGCCACTGAGCTGCAGGGATGCGGGCGGTATGGTTGCTCGGGGGCATGCCCATGAGGCCGGTCATCGCTGGAGGAGGCGAGGATGCAAGTGGGACATAGTAGGCGCCCGGCGCCAGGTGTATCCTTTGCCCCTGTCCGCAGAATGTCTGCGGACATAATGTAGAGCAAAGACAATCTGCGGACTGCTCATAAAGAAGCGGCCGCTTGAAGGACGGGTTATGCAGAAAACACTGCTTTCGCTGATTCACGAGGCAAAGCCTCGTCGGGCGTTGTTTACCACGTACACCTTCAGTATTTCGTGGTTTGAGACATTCGCGTTGCCGGCGCTGCGCAACCTTGGGTGTGAACAGATTGATGTCTTGGTCGACGCGCGCGAGGCGTGCAAGTCGACTGAGGAGGCCTCCAGTCTTCACGCCGGCAATGCCTACCGGATTTTCCCGGTCTACATGGCCGGGACCAAGGTGTTTCATCCCAAGCTTGTCTACCTACAAGGCAGGGAACATGACCACCTTGTCATAGGCAGTGCGAACCTTACTCTGGCAGGTCATGGAAAGAACCTCGAGGTTCTCGATGCCGTCAGCTCCTATCGTGAGCCGGCGGTGTTCGGCGAGTTCGCCCGATTCGTCGAAGCCTTGATGCGCAAGCACGAATTATCGCCAGAAGATGCGTCAATTCTGCAGGGCTACCAGCGTCGGGCGGAGCAGCTTCGGGAAGCCGCGGGGGACATCGACGAAACCATGCGCCGCACCTGGCTTATTCATACTGTCGAGAGGCCGGCGGCCGACCAGTTCGTGGCGCTAACCGCTCAGCTGTCTGAGCCACGGACGCTGACTGTCTTGTCCCCATACCATGCGCCGTCCGGCGCGCCGGTTCATCGGCTAGCGGAAGCAGTCGGCGTGGACGAAATCCGAATTGGCCTCGATGCGAGGTATCGCAACATCGCCCCCTTCGAAGCGGCGGCGTTCGTGGAGCCCTTCCGATTTGTGGTAGCTGACACGGAGCATGCACACCGGTTCCCGCACGCCAAGTGTTTTGAGGTGAAGGGCGATGATGGCGTCGTGGTGATGACGGGCTCCGTGAACGCGACAGGTCAAAGCCTCGAAACCACGGACAACGTGGAAGTATCGCTCGTGCGGCGCCTTAATGAGTCTCCCTTCTCATGGGAGGAGGTTGAAGCGCCTACCGAGTTCGAGCCCTGCCATTTCTCTGTGCCAGCTATGACCGCGCGCAATCCCGCGTTGCAGGCGACTTGGACCACCGCGCATCGGATAGTCGGCCAGGTGACCCCAGTGGACAAAGCCCAGACCGTGACCCTGGACATCTGGGATGGCTCGCTCCACCTGGTTCGCATTGACGATGTCTCCCTTCTTGAGGACGGGACCTTCGGCGTCCGAATGAGGGAGTACCTGAATAGTCAGCGGGCGATGCGCTTGGAGATGACAGGTGTGGACTTGCACGCCTCTGGTTGGCTCAACGTCGAGTATGAATTGTCCGCGAACGACCACGAGCGCAGCTTGACCCGTGCCTCGACCAGGGTGCTCAGCGGCGACTTCCACTTTAGCGACATTGCGACCATTTTCAACTGGCTTCACGGACTGCACTCCAAGCATTCGCCGGTGCAAGCCGACAGTGAGTTGAACGTTGGCGGTGGAAAGTCGACGACGACGGAAGGTGACACCGCCGCGGGGCCACAGCGCAAAATCAGCTACGAGGAGTGGCGTGCCGGGGTGGAGCAGTATCGTGCGTTTGGCGTCGCTTCCGATGTGGCGCGCATCTCCCTTGAAGCCGCCTTTCGGTGGTTGAACCGCGACCTCACAAATACGCCGACGTCGCCTGACGATGGCGGCCCGCCCACCGAGCGAGCAGACGCGCGCACTGCGCCAAGAATGCGTCTCCTAATGACAGACAAATCCGAGTTCGAGGCCAGCAACGACTCGGACGACGCGGGCAAGGATGGTGATGGCGACCAGGATGGGGAGGGCGACACGCTCTATCAACGTCTCGTCGAGAGCTTGCCGAAAGCGCTCGAGCTGGATGCTCAGTCAGCTATCGTCCCCTTGATAGTAGAACTCTCGGGAAGTGCCATCCTCAAGCACGCGCTCCAGAGGCTAGCGCCGGCACATGAGGACGAGCAAGAGGAGCAGGACAAACCGGAAAGGAAGCAACCGCAACAGCTGGTCCTTGATGCGTGGCTCAGTCGGTTCTCCACCTTCGACTACAGCGAGGTCAACCGGGAACGCTTGCTTCCCTACTTCTGTGCCATGGCCTGTTGTGCCGCGCACTATCACGAGAATTCTTCGCTTCCGACTCTAAAGGAGGCGCTGCAGCGCCTCGCCGGTAGGCCGTGCGAAGCGGACGAGGTGAAGGAACTGGCCAGGATGGCGCTCAACTCTCGTGGCATGGCGAGAGTTCCGGCGGAAGACCGGGATGCGGTCGTGGAGCATATGTGGGCAATACAGGACAGCGCAACGATTTCTCAGCGACTTGAGAGGCTTATCGCTGATACTGTTGCGGACCCAAAGAATGTGGACGTCCCCGAAGGGTATGCAGAAGTCTTTGATGCGCTGAAGCAGCATCGAAAAGCCAAGGACAAGGTCTTCGGCCTTGTGCGAAGGGTGGCTCAGAGTCGTGCATGCCCGTGCTGTTATACCAAGGTTCATGACGATGACCTGCGGGTCCTGCAGGCGAAGCGTGCGATTGTCTGCAACTCGTGTAAGCGCGCGCTCTTTCACGACCTCGACTCGATTGAACTTGCGCAGCGTGGCTTAGCTGGCCGCTACAAGGGATAAGTGATGCTCGACCTCCCACTCTTCACCAAGTACCTGGACAACACCCAGAACGTCGACCCGCTAGGCACCGCGCCGGTCAACGAGGCGCTCTATCGCTCGGTGTTCCCGGGCATTAACAATGCGGTGCGCTTCATCCGTATCTACTCGGCCATTTGCTGGATGGTGCGCCAGATTGACCAGAATGCTGCCCAGAGCTCGAATCCCGACATCGCTGCACTGTCTGCGGCCGGCCTGGAGAAAATCCAGCTCCTGCTCACCTGGTACAACGTGATGCAAGGCGTTGGAGCCTTGGCTGGTGCCAACCGGACCTTCCCTGCAGACGACGAGGAGGTCGCCACCCTTAGGTTTGACGCGCTTCTCGGCAGCGCTGCAGCGCGCCAGCTCGAGAGCAATCCCGATTTCATAGTGGGTGAGGGCGCCCACTATCTGACGGCGCCGCAGTATCGCCCGAGCTTGGTGAACGGTTTGCGCTTCTTGGCAGCGTCTACGACGGTGGCCAATACCTACTTGCTAACCGAAGCCGGCGAAGCGCTCGCGGATGCCTATGAGGACGCCATTTCCGACCACCCGTGGAGGAACTGGCTGGCCGACCTTGAGTCCTTGACGGTCACTCGCGAGGAAGTGTTGGAGATGGGCGACATGCTGGACCTGTTCAATCCCTCCCCCGGTGAAGCGAAGGCATTTCTCGACCAGTATTACCCTGAGGATGGGGAAACTGCCATCGGCCCCCACTGGAAACAGCGCTGGGCTGGGCTTACGCTTGCGCTTCGGGCGCTGGACGCCGAGCAGGGCAATGTTGGCGCAACCGAGGAAGACATCCGGTTTACCATGGCGCGGGGTGCTAGCCGGGCCGGGATACCGCTGAACCTCTACGGCATCGAAGAGGCTCAGGGTTGGTGGGCGAATCTCCAGTTGCGCCAGTATCTACGCTTGGCACTGGACACGCTTTTCCGCTACGCCCAGAGTTGGGTGGGAGATGCGGTTAATTCTGGACGGCCTCGAGACATCTCCGATTGCGCGCAAGCCCTTGGTCAGCTGCTGGTCAAAGCTCTCCCGAAAGAACACTCGCAATCCACAGGCAGTCTCACCGCGCAACTCATGGCGCTGAAGGGTGCACACGATTCGTTCTATGAAGCCAGTCCCTTCCAACCTTACTTGCAAATGGGCGGGCTGCTGGATAGGTTGCTCGACGTATGCAATTTCTCGCCACGCTTGGACGATGCGCCAATGGCGTTACGAGAGGCCTACATCGCCCTCGTATTCTGCGCGCTCGAAGCGCGGAATCTGCGGACCAACAACCATGTTGAGCAACAGTACCCGAATGACCGGCTGTCGCTCACTCGACTCCAGTCGCTTCTGGACGAATTCCAGGAGGCGTCGCCAGCAGCATTCCTCGAGCATGTGGTGCGCTACTACGTCCTGCTCCTGCACTTCACGGTAGTGCAGGAACGTACGCGCGATGGGCGCAACCGTTTCGTGTTGATGTTGGGCGATAAGGGACTGGAGAGGGTGGTCACTAAGGATGGGCTCGGTAGCGCGGGCATGCTGCAGGACCGCCTGAAACATGCGCTTCTGCTCCTGGAACAATGCGGCCTGGTGCGCGGGAAGGATGGCGGCGCCTACGTGCTGACTCCCGCCGGCCGCCGTCGCTTGAAGGCGGTGGAAGCGCTCGACATGTTCGAAGCAGCCTAGGCGCTAGGGCTTCCCGGCCGCCGCGTGAAGTGAGTCAGCTCACTTTCCAAACTAAGGCAAACTTGGGTCGCTCTAGCTCGGCTGCAAGCCATCCATGGGTGACAAGCCCAGATTCCGGCGATGTGCGAGCGAGCCTCGACACTCGACGTCGAGGCCTTGCTGCTGCGCCGGCACTCCCGACTGCTGGCCCGTTCAACAGTTCGTCCTCTTCCATAGGTTGTTTCCTTCGTGTCTAAGTGGACGGGTACGTTCACGACGGTATTGGCGCACGGGAGCGTGGATGGAAAAGTAAGCGGACCGCTATTCCTTAGCGCAGGGGCTGAGTGCTGACCGAGGGCGGTCTCAGTGTCCAACCGGGGCATTTCGAAGTGCCAGGCACTGTGAAAAAATGCCGTACTCACGGGTTCCTTCGGAACGAGGAAGACGAGAATTTCTGCCCGACGGAACCATCAACGAACACGAGATTCCCATGAGCTCCGAGCGCGAAGCGACGTCAATTCAGCCCCCTTTGCATGAGTTGGTGAACCAAGCCAACCGAATCGTTTATCTCGTGCCATTTGAGCGGGCGGAACTGACGGAAGTTAGTGGTTTCCGGCTCTATTTCCGTGGCTTGATGCGTACGTCGGGGCTTCATGTGGCCGCGACGCAGCTACCTTCAGATATTCGTGAGATGTCGAGCGATTGGCAAACCATCGCGGCTTTCAGGTCTACGGGGGCGATTGAGCATTTGATTTTTCCGTTGTTCTTGGATGCCTTGCCGAGCACGATGAAGTCCCTGGAGCAAATGCCATTTCGCTGTGTGCTCTCAGACCCCTTAACTGCTCCAGAAGTAGAGCGACTGCTCGCTGACCTTCCTAGAGACTGGGTTCATCTATCTGTGCAAGGTGATGATGGCAAGAGAATTTGGCCCATTACGACGGATTGGCGGGAATTTGTTGCTCGATTTCAGAAGACACTGGAATCATCCCTAACAGCGGCCGCCCAGGACGGTCTCGCGCGTATCAAATCGGCCAAGGTTGGTCCAATTGCCGTGCCCGGTAGACCGCTGACCCACAAGCCAAGGCCACACGGCTTAACCGTGATGAACCAGGCCGCTGTCATGGCGCTAGGGGCAATTGCGGAGCAAGGGGTTGTACTCAAAAGCGAAAAGCAGGCCGACTATGTTGATGCCGTATTAGCATCCGTCGGCGAAGTGAATGAACACCGCGAGTGGCTGAATAGTGGTGCGCTCGCGGTCCGCTTCAAGCATCGACTTTGCATCGCCGTTCCCTCGATGCTCAGCGCTTATTATGAGGTTGCTAAGAATAATAAGCTTAAGCGTGAACGACCGAGACTGCATGAAGTTATCTTGCTTCTTGCGCGCCAAAAGACTTACACCCATGAAGTGTCGACGGACGTAGCAACAAGCGATGAGATGGCTGGCTATTTCATGGAGCACGCTAGGGAGATGCAGACATTCGTTTGTTCGTTGAGCCTTTTTTCCAGCCGGACGATAACGCCTGTCCTACGCATTGAGCCTAGAATCAACGCTATCCGTTCCAAGCTGTCGGTTGTTGCAAGGATGGCGAGGGGGACACATCAGCATCTCGTGTTTAAGCTCAATCGAGACGCAAGGGACCTCATGGACAGCATGACCAAGGCAATAGAGCCCCGGTACCTTCCGCTCATCACCCAAGAGGCGGAATCTGTGACCGAAGGGATAAAGCTTGTTACCGATTTGCCCTTGGAGTGGCTGCCGGTGGGGAACTTGCCCCTGATGATGGCCTTTGAGACAAGCCGGATACCTGTGACGCCGGGGAATTTGAGCTTTGACCAGCTTTCTGTTGCCAAAACACAGACGAGGTTTCTCAGTGTTTCTTCGTTCGAGGACATCCTCATTATTCGCTCATTCACTGACGACGACCCCATCAGGGGCAGCCTCGAGGATGCCATTCAAGCCGTCCGGGCAAAAGGGTTTATATCCAACTTGAGGGTCAGATTTGTTGACGTGTCCACGCCTGAGGAATTCGTCGACGCATGGAACTCGTTTCGCGGCTCGGTGCTGATTTTTGATGGACACGGTAGAGTAGACCCGGAGACAGGCCAAGGTCAACTTGTCATCAAAGGCCGTCCTGTCACGTTGTGGGACTACAAGGAAGCGTTTAGCGAGGCTCCCCCAATTGTGATTCTCTGCGCTTGTGATACACACGCTGTAGACGCCAACCATACGAGCGTGGGGAACACGATGTTGATGTTGGGCGCAAGAACCGTCTTAGGGACGTACTTGCCTGTTCAAGCCACATATGCATCCGCCTTCATTGCCCGGATGCTGCTACGTATCGCGCAGTACGTTCCCGAAGTGGCAGCGAAGGGTTTTGATAGCCAGTACACATGGCGCTCCGTTGTAACGGGTATGCAGCGGATGACCTTCATAACGGAAGTTCTCCTGGCGCTGGGATTGAATGAAGGAATAATTGCGCATGAGCATGCATCTGAGATTGGCTTGAGCGCCAACAATGACATCAACCACGGCG
>Ga0209025_1003356_pt1 | contig 15341 bp, 7 predicted proteins | sample AraplaMF_Col_mLB_FD_184256 | JGI IMG/M metagenome (GOLD analysis project Ga0209025, IMG submission 184256) | Arabidopsis root microbial communities from the University of North Carolina, USA - plate scrape MF_Col_mLB (SPAdes) (version 2) | ecosystem: Host-associated > Plants > Roots > Endosphere ... | reverse complement strand
TTGCTTTAACTTCTGTCGAAATTAATGCTTTAACATCATTTAAAGCTTTTGAAAATGGTTCCCATGTAGTGGCAATATAATCGTCTTCATGTAAATTACTATAACGATCGACTAAATCTTTTAATGAAGCTTGGTCAACATGAAGCTCATCGGTTGCACCATAAGTATACTTGAATCTTTCTGAATCAGGTTTTCCAGATTGTTTCAGTTCATAATAAATTGTTCCACCGTCTTTGGCTAGCGGAATTCTTTCCTGCCTAATGAAATCTTCTCCTTCTTGCACTGGACCTGAGTGTAAAATTGGTGATTTTGAATCTGCTGATTCATAAATCTTCATATAAGTTCCAACATCTAATCCTTCTAGGGTAAGTACACCATATTTACTGCGTGTTTGATCGCCTTTTAAAGAATGTTCCAACTTCATTGATGTTGGTGCTTTAATTTCCGTACCTGTTTCAGGAGCATATTCAACACTATAACGTAAACTTTCCACTCCGTTTTCTTGTGTTGTGTAGTATAATCTGCCGCCTTCAGCTTTTAACTCTAAGTTGTCAAAAGTAGCTATACCACGGTGGCGTTGTTTGTATCTTTCATCTGGCTGTGTTGCTTTTACCTGTGCCATTGGAGTTCCTGCTGTTAAGCTGTCATATATTTTAACTAAACCTGCATTTTCAGCAAGTTTACCATTGGCATCTAATGGCATTGCAACATTGTTAAATACGACAGAATCTTTGGCTCCAACATTATTTTTTACGGTTACATTACGGTCTAGCAATGGTACAGAATGAGGTTTAAAAGCATTCTTATACAATTCAAATTCATAGATCCGAATTGCGTGCCAAGGACAATTGTCACTTTTTGTAACATGAAGCTTAATATATCGTGCTTTAATAGGTGTACTAAGAACACGGTCTGTAATGTCTTGGCGATTCCCCACTACTTCATCAACTTTTGTATATGTTAAATTTTTAACTCTAATACTACTAGCCAAATCATCAGGGTTTAAAATAGCCCCACTGTCATCTGCTGCATATTGTAAGTCGAATGTATCCGTATTAAAATCTACACCCTCACCTGCTCCAGGAGCATTCGCGTGCTTAACAACCCAACGGCTTATATCCATATCTTTACCTAAGTCTAAATAAGCAGATGCATTTGTTGAAGATGAAGCCCATTTACTGCTTGGAATAATACCATCGTTAATTTTGCTAATTCTACCACCAGGGTCAGGAGATCCATCATCGGCCACTGGAACGTTCAATGCAATGTTTTCACCTTCTACACCGGTGTCTTCGAAACCATTCGTAGCAGCTGGCCATGTAAAATTGAATGTTTTTACTCCGCCCACTGTTCCATTTGCATTGTAGGATGTAATTTCAAAAGTCGTCTGTTTTTCTTCACCATCTTTTAAGAATCTTCCTAAATAGAAAGCATCACTTGGTGTTGAACCGATGAATTCTTTTGTGCCATCGGCATGTAGACGATGAATGGTATATAAGGATGCATTAGCAGATTTCTCCCAATAAATTCTTGATTCTGCTGTTGTATCATTTACATATATGGATTCATCAAGTGTAATTGCAGATGTTGCTGCTGGAGCAACTTCATTTGTTGTAAATGCAAGTCTTCCGATATTTATAGAATAATCCTTAACATCCATAGTTGAATTTAGTTTCAGCGAGATTGCAATTGCTTTTTTATCGTGTTTTGATAAATTGATCGTAGAAGTTGTCCAACCATTCTTCTCTGTACCAGCTGGGACCTTGAAGAATTCAAAATTATTATCGACATACGTATCACCAAAGGCTAAACCAACAGACAAATCAACGCCAGCTTTAGGTGTTTTATACGTTATGCTCAGCTTACTGTTATCTTTAATTTCTAGTTGCGAGCTGTATAGTTTGATGTGGTTTGCTTTATTTGCATCTAGATTACCCGATAGCTTAAGTGATGTACCGCCCCACCAAGCATCCTCATAATCAAATTTTGGAGTTAACTTAGAACCCTCACTATCGACAATCCAACGCCATGTTGGCATGATATCTGTTAGTGAACGGTTAAACCAGCCGTTTTCTTTACCGGTAACAACACCGTTTTCGTAGAATTTCTTACCATTACCAACGGTGAAGTTTGTTACAAATTCATCACCTATAATGGGTGTCTGGTCTGCAATAAGACTTGAAAAACCAGGGAAAGCACCTTTAGCACGGTCAGTTCTTGGGTCAGATGTTGGACCTGTCCATAAGCGTGGGTCTTCCTTATTCATAAAATCATCTATGTTCTTAGAGCTTATAAATGTTGAGTTAGGGCCTAAGATACCAAGAGATACTCTTAATTTCTTATCTGCTCCAAGCGCAAAAGAAACGTCAGCCCCTTTGTCCGTATAAGGGAAGTTTTCCCATGTAGCATGGATGTCAAAAGGACTTCTACCAGCATTGATGGTTGACTTTATTGTATCATCAATGTTGCTCCAACTCATGTCGAGCCACCAGTCATCATTTATTCGTTTTTCTCCATCTTGTAGCCAAGTTTTTACATCGGAATCACCCAGGTAACCTTTACCATTATACCAAGTCATTGTAAAATTCTTTGGCTTCTTTTTCTCAATATACGCAAGCATATCTTTGAATTTTGCCATGCTTGCCACACTTGCACTTGACTCTTGGTTAATAACATAACCATCAAATCCATAGTATTGAGCAATTTCAATTAATTTATCTGCTGCAATAAAATTACCCTTAGCATCTTGTTCAACGAGTTGATCAATAAACTTACTAGCAAATTTATTGTCGCCCCAAGGGATAAAAATAGTACCGGTTGCCTTTACACCATTTCTATGAGCAGAGTCTATATGCTCCGGTGTTGGTATAGCAATGGGACCCTCAGCTGATGAACCACCCCAGTAATTATAATTATCAACGTATTGGAAATTTGTGAATGTATAAGCGTATGAACCATCACCGCCTTGCGATGGTCCCTGGCTAGCTCGTGCACTTGTACCACCAAGAGGTATTACTGTTGCATCACGTGATGCATTTGGATTTACAGATGGACCCATCCATCTTTTTGCTAGTGGAACTGCACTCCTATTATAACGAGCATCTGGGTCATTGTCTGGATTCCAGTTTTTTAATTCATCAATTTGGAAAGCTGCCCCATAGGGTTGCAATGTTTCATTCCCATAATAGTACTCATTTGATATTGGCAATGGTTCAGGCCAATAATCTAAAGCATGTACCGGTTGTCCCGTAAACATAACAGTGGAAAACACAGTTACGCCTGAAAGCGCACAAGCTATTGTCTTCTTAATGACATTCTTTTTCATTGTTGTCTCTCCCTGGTAGTCTTTTTTGAAAGCTCTTTTGGGTCAGTTTCCAGCCCCCTCGGTGGCTGGAAGACACCATTTCATTTTCCATCTTTCCCGAATGTCTCAGGACAATGGAGCTTAGGGTCCATTCGGGGAAATTCTTCTTCCTCCTGTAGCACAGTCGGGGCAGCTCATGAACCGAAGTGTATCCTCATATGCGAGGGTGACTGAGCGGCGAGTGCGCCGGAGGCATCCCGGAGAGTCGATTCCCTGAATCCCTCAAGGAAAGGAAAAATTCCACTTGAAACTGTTTGCCGGCATTGACGTCAGTCCCCAAGAACTGGAAGCGTGTTCATGAACCAAGAAGGCAAGAAGCTCGAGAGACTCAAAGTGAAGAATGATTTGCATGGGGCCTCCCATCTGAGAGACCGTTCGTCGCCACGGCGGACAAGCATGCATATCTTGAGATCCACATTGGGCTTGAAGCCACCTCGGTCTTCATCTGGCATCCTGCCATGTACATGCACAAGGATCCGACACTTAAAGAACGGAAGGCCAAAGTGTTCACCATCAATCCGAAGCTCGCCAGCTGAATGGAAGCGCTTCCCAATCGGACAAGACAGATAGTCTCGACGCCTGGATAATCGGACCGTCTCCGCTTTGGCAGACTGACGACGACCATCGTCATGCAGGAGCAATACGTCCTGCAGAATCTGTTCTACAAGTGCAACGCCTTTACTTCCGAAGTCGAAAGCTCGGTGTTCGGCCTCTAGAGAATGTGGCACACTGCATTCAGAAGGGGAAGAGCCACTTACCGACTTTCCAAAGTCGTCGAGGATTCATCGACCTTGTACTGGGCACATCCATCCAGACGATCCGCAACATTCAAGCTCAACTCAAAATTTGGACAAGACCATCACGCGCATTCTTGACAGCATCGCCGGCTTCAAGTGCCTTCGCTCCGTTTCCGGCATAGACAAGGTCTACGCCTCGGGCATTCTAAGCCGAGTTTGGCGATCGGGATATATTAACAGTATCTCATGAAAGCATTTTCAAATAGGAGACAAAGTAAATAATCTATGTCCAAACTAAAGAAATAGAAGACTCCTCTAAGCTATAATTGTATCAAGTGAAGGCTTGTATTTATCCTGCTTCAACTCACTTTATATACCTTGGGATACACCAATCATATTAGCAAATTCAACTTGGAGTTTGCCTGAAGGGGCAGTAAATCCTGGGGAAACATTGAAACAAGCCGTTATCAGGGAGACAAAAGAAGAAAAAAATGTCCCGATTTATGCAATCGGGACTAATGTTAAGCATCTTTATTACTCAGTACACAACTTAATTACAATACAGGACACAACTTAAATGCCAAACTCCATCTTTGCTATATATGACAATCCCCTACTCCACCGTAACACTCTTCGCCAAGTTCCGCGGCTTATCGACATCATTGCCACGCGCCAATGACGCGTAGTATGAGATCATTTGCAGCGGGACAACCGATAATGCCGGTGTAAGTAGTGGATGTGTCGCAGGAATCGCATATACTTCATCTACCGCTTTACCAAGCGCTTTCGCTTCGTTCACATCGGCAATACCGAAGATCACACCACCGCGCGCTTTCACTTCTTTAATGTTACTAACCGTCTTCTCAAGCAGTGCGTTCTGTGTCGCAAGCGCGATCACCGGAATGCCATCCTCGATCAAGGCCAGCGTACCATGCTTCAATTCACCCGCCGCATAGGCTTCGGAATGAATATAGGAGATCTCCTTTAGCTTCAAGGAGCCTTCTTGCGCAACCGCGTAATCGACGCCGCGTCCGATGAAGAACAGATGCTCATGCACTGAAATAGCCTCCGCATAATCACGAAGTGCATCCGTATTATCCAACATCTGCTCCACCTGCTCCGGTAAAGCAAGCATCGCTGCTACAATCCCTCTCACCCACGCTGTCTCTTGCGTCGAGAGCGTTTGAGCAAGATACATACCGAGCAAGAAGAATGCAATCAACTGCGACGAATACGCTTTTGTCGATGCAACCGCAATCTCAGGTCCTGCCATCGTCAGCATGACGCTGTCTGCTTCGCGAGCCACGGAGCTGCCGACAACATTCGTAATCGCGAGTACATGCGCACCATTCGCCTTCGCTTCACGAAGCGCTGCCAGGGTATCGGCTGTCTCACCGGATTGGCTTACGACAATGACCAAGGTCTCTGGCGTAATCAATGGCGAACGATAGCGATATTCGGATGCCACTTCAACCTCGGCCGGTATCCGCGCACTCGTCTCAATCACCGTCTTACCGACAAGACCTGCATGATAAGCCGTACCGCATGCCACGATGTGAACCTTGCGAATGTTCGCAAGCTCAGCAGGCGACAGCTTGAGTTCTGGCAATGACACCGTTAGATCCGAATCGACACGTCCACGCATCGTATCGCGGTACGCCTTCGGCTGCTCGTAAATTTCTTTGAGCATGAAATGATCAAATCCGGCTTTTTCCGCTGTCACTGCATCCCAATCGACATGGATCATTTCCCGAGAAATAAAGTTCCCCTCGATTGTCATCAATTCGACAGTGTCTTGTGTCAGTACAGCCATTTCGCCGTCGTTCAAGATGAACACATTGCGCGTATGCTCGAGAATCGCCGGAATGTCAGATCCGATGAAATGTTCACCTTCCCCGATCCCGATGATCAACGGACTTGCATTCCGAACCGCAACCAATCGATCAGGTTCAAATTCCGTCAAGACCCCTAGCGCATAAGCACCACGTAAATGCGTAATCGCCTTCTGGACAGCACGTACGATATCTCCATCATACTCCCGTGCCACGAGATGAGAGATCACCTCGGTATCCGTCTCCGATACGAATGTCACGCCGCTTGCGATCAGTTCTTCTTTCAAATCCGTGTAATTCTCGATAATGCCGTTGTGTACGACCGAGAACTTCATCGTCATATCGGTATGCGGATGCGAGTTCTCATCCGATGGCTTGCCATGCGTTGCCCAACGCGTATGTCCGATGCCTACCGTTCCGACCAAAGGCGCCCCGTCCAGTTGCGATTCGAGCACTGCTAACCGCCCTTTGGCTTTCATGACTTGCAGACCCGCTTCCGTATACATGGCAATCCCTGCCGAATCATATCCACGGTACTCCAGCTTTTTGAGACCTTCCACCAAGATCGATTGTGCATCGCGCTTTCCAATATATCCAACAATTCCACACATAATTCGTAACCTCCGTTTAGTGGGTCGTGCATCACATCCGATAGGAAGCTACCTATAATGCGTCTAACCGCAGCCTATTCAATTGTCCAAAGAACCTTAATTCTCTTTCCGCCTTCCACCTGCATGACTGCAAGTGACATGAATGTTAGCTGCGGTCTATCCGACCGGCACTTCCCAAAGTGCAATACACATCCATGATTTTAATAAATAACCCAAATATAATAGCCCTACCGCTGCGCGGATCAGGATAAGTTCAACTATGAAGCATCTTGCTGAAATCGTTGTCCGAGCCGTTACCAACTCGTTTTCCGTTTCAACTCTACGGTATGATGCGATACCGGAAGGTCCCCGCCGAATGTTTCGAACACCTTCACCTCGTCAGCTCACCTAGCACATATTTTCTCCGATCTGTGCGGTTAAGCTCTGGCGCTTGTAGTAACTATACAACCTCTATCCTGCCTTTCCTTCTGAAATCATACTTGCTATTATATACAGCCCTAGAGCATTTGGCAACTCTTCAGCGACCTAACGCTACAAAAAGAACCCCTCCAGCATCCTACCGCATGCCGAAAGGGTCCCTCAAAGATTAGCTAAGCGCTTCTCTCACCGTATCTGCAATATGTGCGACATAAGACTCCAGCTGGTCCTTATCTGGTCCTTCCGCCATGACACGGATCAAGGATTCCGTACCGGATGGACGCACCAAGACACGACCATTGTCGCCAAGCTCATTTTCAACTTTCTCGATCGCCGCTTCAATCGCCTTGTTCCCTGGATACTTGCTCTTGTCTTCGACACGAACATTGACGAGAACCTGAGGAAACTTGCGCATCATCGACTTCAATTCACTAAGCGGCTTGCCGGATTGGATCAATGTCTCCACCAGCTGCACACCAGTAAGAATGCCATCACCTGTCGTATTATAGTCGAGGAAAATAACATGTCCAGATTGCTCTCCACCAAGGTTAAATCCGCCGCGACGCATTTCTTCCATCACATAACGGTCACCTACGGCTGTACGAGCTGTCTTAAGTCCGATTTTATCTGTTGCTTTGAAGAATCCGATATTACTCATGACCGTCGTAACGATCGTACCTTCGTTCAGCTTGCCCTCGCGATTCATACGATCGCCGCAGATGCATAGAATGTAGTCGCCGTCGACTTCTTCACCCTTCTCGTCAATGGCAATTAATCGATCCGCATCACCGTCAAAAGCTAACCCGAGATGCGCACCATGCTTCACCACTTCAGCCTTCAACTGCTCTGGATGTGTCGAACCGCAATGATCGTTAATATTAAGCCCATTCGGCTCTGCACCGATCGTAATCACTTCTGCACCCAATTCACGGAACAGCTTCGGTGCAAGCTCATACGCAGCACCATGAGCGCAGTCGAGTACGATTTTAACCCCATTAAACGAAGTTTTTACCGTGGAAGCAAGGAATGCAGTATATTTGAATTTCGCTTCATCATCGACTTGAACGGATCCAAGATCCTTCCCTACCGGACGAGGCAATTCATCCACTTCTGCATCCATCAGACGTTCAATTTCGAGTTCCGTCTCATCGAACAGTTTGTACCCGTCTCCGCCAAAGAATTTAATGCCGTTATCTTCGACTGGATTATGCGATGCGGAGATCATCACCCCTGCATCTGCACCGAGAATACGCGTCAAATATGCAACAGCCGGTGTCGACACGACACCAATACGTACAACATGTGCACCGATGGATAACAATCCAGCAACAAGTGCAGATTCGAGCATTTGCCCGGATATGCGTGTATCCATTCCGATGATTACTGTCGGCTTCTCGGCTTGACGCGTTAAGACATACCCGCCGCATCGACCGATTTTATAAGCTAATTCAGCCGTTAACTCTTGATTTGCAACGCCTCTAACCCCATCTGTACCAAAATATTTCCCCATTCTTGCGACCTCTCTCTAACGTTATTAGTCCCATTGTACGCTCATTCTCTCTACTCGGTTCCGCTCATATCCCCTGGCGGTTCTTGTGTCCCAGGTTCAATCGTCCCCTCTTCTGGCGTATCGGTTGGTGTTCCATCCACCGGTTGATCTTTATTGATCTCTGGTTCTGTCTTCGTAGCCGGGGTTGCCTTCTTCTCCTCGATAAGCACCTTCACGTAGATCGTCCCCTGATCAACACGACGAATGAAATTTGGTAAATTCACTTGCAGCGCGACCTGGTGAGTACCTGGTGGTAGATCACTCAGATTTGCTATAAGCTGCACGTCCCCCGCTTTAAGACTATTCACAACCTCTGGAGCTCCCTCAACGGTAATCGACATGGTCCGGCTTGCTGGCTCCTCAATCGATGCCTTCAGTTGGTCGTTCGCTCCTGTTAACGTAATCGGCAGCTTATCCAGCACACGCTGAACGGCAGGCACGATCGTTATATCAAAGTTTACACTGTTTGGTTCGATTTTTTCAACCTTTCCAAGAACTGGTAGAGGCATCGTTAATTTTGTAGACTCTTTGATCTGACTAAGGTCAATCTGAATCGAATCATAAAATTCAATGCTGTCGAGCACCTCTTGTGGCCCGTAAATGGCAACCTGGTTAGTACTTGGTGTGAAGGATGAGATCGCGAGTCCATCCGGCAGTTGACCTACAAAATTTATCTGCAATGGCACCAGCTTGAACGGCTTCGTAATCGGCACTTCCACTTCAACAACTGGCGGCGTGATGATAGCATCCTTCATCTCATGGCCCGTCTTGTCATAGGCCGTTAATTTCACCCGCTTCTGCTTCACCGACTTCTGTTCCCCATCAATCGGCAGCGTTGCTGACACCGAATGAATATCCTTCATTTGGCTTGCTGGAAGCGTCACGTGAACGCGATTCGATGGCGAGATAATCGGCTGTCCTACCGTATATCCCTTCGCAGGCGTGCCTGTCGTTTTAATGCTGACATCCATTTCTTTCGTCTGCATTTCCTCAATTTCCACGGTTACACGAGATGGCACCATAGAGACAAGCTGGATCCCTTTTGGCATCACGTAGGTCAGATCGATATCATGTTTCCCTTCGCCAAGACCGGTTAAATCCAGACTTACACGGTAATCCTCAGGCATGGCCGACGTCAGTGCAGACGACTGTCCACGTACCTGAATACGCACGACCTCAGGCACCATTTGTTTCAGAATATACCGACTTTGATCCAGCCCAACCGTCTGAATTCGAACGTCATCAATCACCTTGACATCGACAAGCGAAGACACCTGATTTGGTGTTCGATCATCCATATGTACAATCGCCCATAATAAAATTCCTAAGAACAATGCAATGACTTTCGAGATATTCGCATTATTTAGCCACTTATCCATTGGTGCCTCCTTTCCGCTTCCAGAAAGGGGTCTTCTCCGAAATCTTCTGCTTCGGTGTTAGCTCCGAGTGGAGCTTGGAGATCAGCGATTCCTCTTTAATATCGCGCACGACAAGCCCATTAATGGCCAGTGAGACCTGTCCGGTCTCCTCGGATACAACAACAGAGATCGCATCTGTGACTTCACTAACGCCGATAGCCGCCCGATGACGCGTTCCGAGCTCCTTGCTGATAAAAGGGTTCTCGGACAATGGTAAATAGCATGCCGCCGCCGCAATCTGACTTCCTTGCAGAATAACTGCCCCATCGTGCAGCGGTGTGTTCGGGATGAATATATTAATGAGCAGCTCCGAGCTAATGCGCGAATCCATCTTGATCCCCGATTCCGTATATTCATTCAACCCCGTATCACGTTCGAAGACAATAAGTGCACCGATCTTCCGCTTAGCTAGATAGTTCACGGCCTTAATCACTTCGTTAACGGATATGCTCACATCCATCTCCTGAAAGGACGAGCTTCGGAACAGCTTGCCTCGCCCGAGTTGTTCGAGCGCACGACGAAGCTCCGGTTGGAAAATGATCAGCACTGACACAACCCCGAATGTGAACATTTGATTCATTAACCATTTGAGCGTATAGAGATTGAACCATGTGCTAAGCCCCCAGGTAATAACAAGAACAAATATCCCTTTAAGCAGCTGCACCGCCCGCGTCCCACGGACCAATTGCATAAGTTTGTAGATAATATAACTTACGATAAGTATATCGATAATATCTTTAATGGAATCTTTCCACGTAAGGCTCGTAAAATAATCCATGATGTACCCCCGACTATAACCTGTTCTGTACCTATACCTATAGGTTATAACTATATCCTTTTCGATGCAAGTTTGATTCATTCCAATCCTCTGTAAAAATAAAAAAAACCTCTCTTCAGAACAAAGAGAGGTTGGCTGCAATTACCTATACGAAACTTCCGAGAACAGATGAGTGATCCTGTACCACAACCAACTCATGGCCTCGTCGATTTGCGTTACTTGACCTGAAATATGGGCCGTTGAAGCCAAATTCATCGATCCGTCGATTACGGTAAGATTGCCGTTCACCTCGCCATAGACTTCCGCCTGGCCATTCTGTACGGTCAGATCTCCCGCTACGCTAAGACCTTTAGGCACAATCACCTTATCTCCTTCGATAATCAACTTATCGAGATCTGGTCCCTTCACCATCAAGTCACGATCTTGATTCCAGAAACTTAACGCACTAATGAACATGACCATAAAGAACATCGCCGCCACCGTAACCGCAGGGTGACTCTTCATCCATTGCATCCAAACACGCTGCTTTGCTTTCTTAGGTAGAGATGCCATGATATTTGCTGTAACAAAACCCGATATCGGCTCAAAGTGCTGTGTTTTGGTGCCAAACAGCATCAGTTCTGTACGTTCTAACTGATCATAATGCTCCATACACGCAGGGCATATCGCAAAGTGCTCTTTTAACAGCAGTATTTGATCGGGTGCCAGCTCATTATCCAAATAGTCATGCATTAAAGAGAGGGCATGCTTGCAATCCATAGGAGCCATTCCTTTCACATCATTATGCTCAGTATACCGATACTGTAAAATACGTACTGGCTTTAAATATGTTTCAAAAATTTAATCTGTTTTATATTTCCATTTATGTGAACGATGCACCTATCGCCTCAACTGTTTTCCATGTCCATGGTATTCAACAATAACATTACTATAATTTCCGCTCTAACTTCTTACGTAAATATTCCCGGCCACGATGAACACGTGTCTTAATCGTCGTCACGGGCATGTCCAATACATCGCTAATCTCCTGCAGCGATAAATCCTGCAGGTATCGAAGCACCATGACTGTCTTATATTTCGCAGGCAGACTCTCAATCGCTTGACGAATCAACTGCTGTGTCTCCGATAAGAGTAGCTCACTCTCCGGCGTTCGATCATCACTCGGTAGAATAGAATACCCATCCACACCTTCTTGATCATTCATCTCCGCATCCAGAGAATAGGTTGGTTTCCGTTTGCGCAACCGATCGATACATAGATTCGTACCAATCCGGTAGATCCATGTTGAGAATTTCTGGTTCTCATCGTAACGGTCTAAATTTTTGTACACCCTTAAGAACGTATCCTGCACGACATCTTCTGCTTCATGTCGATTACTCAGCATACGATAAGCGAGGTGAAATATTTTGTCTTTATAGAGTTCAACGATTTCAGCAAATGCTCGCTGATCACCTTTCCGTGCCAGCAGAGCGAGTCTTGTTTCCAGAGTAAACCCCTCACTTCCACATACTAACCCAAGCAATATAATAAATGGTAATCGACACCAATCGAAATTGCAAGGTTATTCGTTAACCTTCTCTCCATATGAAAACCGAGCGCCATCTGTAGTCGTTGGCGCTCGGCTGTATAAAGAAAGAGGATCAACCTGTGTTCCGCAAGCCCGCTGCAATGCCGTTGATCGTCAACAACACTTCACGCAATAGCTCCGGATCATCTTCCCCTTGATCACGTAGCGTACGCAGCTCAGTAAGTAATTGTACCTGTAAGTAGCTGAGCGGATCGACGTAAGGGTTACGCAAGCGAATGGACTCTTGAATGACTCGAGAATTATCTAGAATCTCTTGCTGTCCTGTGATCTTCAAGATCAGCGACGATGTCAGATGGAACTCTTCTTCAATAGAGGAGAAGATGCGATCCCGAATCACGTCATCGCTAATCATGCCTGCGTATTCTTTCGCAATAATTAAATCGGCTTTGGCTAACGCCATCTGCAACCCGTCAATTAAAGAGCGGAAGAATGGGAAATGCTCATACATTTGACGTAACGTATCCAAGTTCTCTTCCTTGTCCTGATAGAAGCTCTGTATACCTGTACCCGCTGCATACCATGCAGGCATCAAGTATCGGCTCTGCGTCCATGCGAATACCCAAGGGATGGCACGGAGATCTTCGAACCGGTCGCTGTTCTTCCGTTTGGAAGGACGGGAACCAATATTAAGCTCACCAACCTCTGGAAGTGGCGTTGATTCCTTGAAGAACGTTAAGAAGTCTGCGTCACGGAAGATTAGATCCTGATATTTCGTAAGCGATCGTTCCGACATATTCCTTACAATGTCTTCCCACTCACGCTCGTGCTCTTCCTTCTCTTCGCGGCGAGCGCATAGCGCTGCTGTGATGAGTGCTGAAGTCGCTTGTTCTAGACTGCGGTAAGCAATTCCCTTCATAGAATAACGGGAAGATAGCACTTCACCTTGCTCCGTAATCTTAATCCCTGCCCCAATCGTATGCGGCGGCTGTGCCATAATACTGCGGTTCAGCGGCATGCCTCCGCGGCCAAGCGATCCTCCGCGGCCATGGAAGAACTTCAGCTTGACGCCGTATTCACTCGCTGCTGCTGTAATTTCATTCAATGCAACGCGCAATTCCCAGTTCGCTGTGACTACGCCACCGTCTTTGTTACTATCCGAATACCCGAGCATAATCTCGTGTTGGTTATTCATCGATCTAACCGCTTCACGATAGATCGGCAAGTTGAACAACGTCTTCATAATTTCTGGTGCTGCATGTAAGTCTTCGATTGTCTCGAACAATGGGACTGCCTGAATCGTACAACGCAGGTCACCGTTCTTAAACTTCTTGAACAGACCTACTTCCTTCGCGAAGACCATCACTTCAAGCATATCACTTGCACCTTGCGTCATACTGATCAGATAACTCGAAATACAGTTCACACCGAATTCGTCCTGTGCTCTGTAAATCGTACGATAGACATCGAGGCATTCGTTTGTAGATTCACTGTACTTAATATGAATCGATGTAAGTGGACGCGGATCATTCAATACACGGTTCAGAAGATCAATCTTCTCTTCTTCTGTTAAGGCACTGTAATCCTCCACAATCTGCATATGAGATAGAATCTCGGTCATCGCATTCTCATGCTCTTGGCTATGTTGGCGAATATCTAGCGTCGACATATGGAAACCGAACAGCTCAATTTGACGTATTAACTTACGGATATGGGTATCAGCTACGAAATCCGCATAGTGATAACGAAGACTGCGGTCAATTATCAACAGCTCTTGAATGAACTCCTGTGGTGAATTGTAACGAAGCGGTGTTCCCTTCGTTGATTCATCCAGAATATTCGATAGCTTCTCGAGCATGAAGGATATCTTCACACGGTAAGGCTCTTTCTCGTTATGCCAGAACTCAAGACGTTTCACTTCAATAAGCTCACGATCTACTTCAATGGAAGCTTTGAGTTCTTCGGACACTTCGATCACACCCACACTAAATGACATCGTGCGGAGCAATTCCTTCAGAACCTGTTCATATTTAAATAATGCCATTTGGCGATGCATCTTCAGCGTCTCCCACGTGACATCGGAAGTAACCGAAGGGTTACCATCACGGTCGCCGCCGATCCATGAGCCAAATCGCAAGTATGTCGGTACATGCCACTGATGGGCAGGATAATATTTCGTTAAGCAGCGTTCCAGCTCTTGGTACACTTCTGGCAACACATCGAACAATGTCTCATGGAAATAATAAAGACCGTTACGAACTTCATCGAGCACGGTTGGTTTACGGTCGCGTAGCTCATCCGTCTGCCATAGCGTCAGCACTTCATTCAGAAGCTTCTCACGTAATTGCTCACGCTCACGGAACGTAAGATTCGGATTATCGAGCTCCATGACATCTTCAGAGATCCGTTTGTGGATATCGAGGATCGCACGTCGCATCGCTTCCGTTGGATGCGCCGTCATGACAAGCTCTAATGAAATCCCTGCAATAATATCTTGAACCTCTTCATAGGAGATTTTATCTTCCTTCAGCGCAAGAACTACATTTTCAATTGAACCCGGTTGAATAGCTTCTCCGGCGGAACGCTCGTAATCACGTTTTCGGCGAATTCGATGATTCTGTTCAGCAATGTTCACCAGCTGGAAATAAATCGCAAACGCACGAATGACCTGATGCCGAATCTCCGGATCAAGTGACATAATGACTCGTTTGAATTCATCATACAATTCTGGGATAAATCCCGCGCGTAATGATTTGCTCAATTCCCGGACTTTCTCTACTATATTAAGAAGTTCGTTACCACCTTGGTGGACGAGCACTTCACCCAGTATGTTCCCAAGAAAACGCACATCACGACGAAGCAAGTTATTTGAGTTTGCTTTCCCCACGATCAATGTAGTCTCTGTCATCGTTATCCCCCTATCCATCTCTATATTCCCATACAAAAAAATTGCTTTCTAAACATAATACTATAAATCGACACGAAAATCTTTACTTTTATTATAAAATACAGGATTAATATTCATGTATTTATGCAAACCATAAATTCGGTTCATAACACTTCATAATGATTGCTCAGCACAGGTTGCCCTCATGTTAGCTATAAAATGT
>Ga0209025_1003350_pt1 | contig 15368 bp, 17 predicted proteins | sample AraplaMF_Col_mLB_FD_184256 | JGI IMG/M metagenome (GOLD analysis project Ga0209025, IMG submission 184256) | Arabidopsis root microbial communities from the University of North Carolina, USA - plate scrape MF_Col_mLB (SPAdes) (version 2) | ecosystem: Host-associated > Plants > Roots > Endosphere... | reverse complement strand
TAAATACAAATCAGGTGATTATTGCGAAGAGGTCACACCCGTTCCCATACCGAACACGGCAGTTAAGCTCTTCAGCGTCGATGGTAGTTGGGGGTTTCCCCCTGTGAGAGTAGAACGTCGCCTGGTTAATTAAAAACATCAGCTTTTAGGCTGATGTTTTTTTGTATGTAATCTTTTATATGGTTAAGAAACGATGAATTAAAAATGGAATCTTATGTTCTGTAGCTGCTAAGAATTGATTAATAATTGGATAATCATCTGTTGAATATGTTTGTAAAAGTTCACACCACCAATCCGTTTCATAACGGCAAATCATACTTAAGTTATAGAGAAGTAAATAGTGATAAAGAATTTCTGGTAATAAATCAAGTGACTCTTTTTGTGTTTTTAAATAATAGTTATGATTTATTAAATTAAAATAAAAGGGAGCATTATTTAAAAGTCTATCAGTTTGATTCGTTTTAATTTTTAGTTGTTTTTGATCTTGTTCCATTAGCTCGATATTTAATGAACTTTGTTTAGAGTGAAGAAATGATATAAAACGATCAGAAGTAAAGTGATAGGAAGATAAGATTTTCTCCGGTATAATAATCGTTTCATTTTGAGTCGTAATTGGAATGAAAAGATTTCCTTTTTTCGTGATTTTGAGTAGCTTACTTAATTCAGGTATCGATTGTAAAAGGTGAAGCATCATAAATTTTTCGCCTTCTAAGTTATTAATATTAAATAATTCTTTTGCTGCATGAGTAAATAAGCCACTTTTTTGGATCTTTACTTCATCATCTGAAAAAGAATAGCCACTTTTTTTTATTTTCCTAGAAGTTACACCATGGGCTAAAATGGCAGTACTACTAGGATAATTTGGATCGACCGTAAGAATACACGCTTTTATTAATTGAACTAAACCGTAAAATAACAAAGTAGGTTTAACATTTATTTGCGAATGATGTGCTGCCTGAAAATAGCTTTTTCCATGCTCAATATAATATAAAAATGGGTAAGCATTATGAAAAGCTTTCGTTTTTTTATTTATAGAATGAAAACGCTCATATTTTGCTTGAAGATAATTTTTAGAATATTGTGCGGAGCTAAAGTAGCATAGTTCATCCCATACATTAGTATTTGAATATAACATAAGAGAAGGACTCCTTATTAACTGAATATTTAAACATAATTTGACATCCTTGACAGTGTTTTATCCTATTGTTAATCTACTAATAATATTTATACGTGTATAGGGGGGCTTTTTTATGTGGGAATCGAAATTCGTAAAAGAAGGACTTACTTTTGATGATGTATTACTAGTTCCAGCAAAATCTGAAGTACTTCCAAACCAAGTTGACGTAAGTGTTAAGTTAACAGATAAAATTCAGTTAAACATTCCATTAATCAGTGCTGGGATGGACACAGTAACAGAAGCAGATATGGCTATTGCAATGGCGAGACAAGGTGGACTAGGTATTATACACAAAAATATGTCTATCGAAGAACAAGCTGAGCAAGTAGATAAGGTTAAGCGTTCAGAGTCAGGTGTAATCGATGATCCATTTTTCCTAACACCAACTCATAAAGTAGCAGATGCTGAATATTTAATGGGAAAATATCGTATCTCAGGAGTACCAATTGTTGATGATACAGAGAATAGAAAATTAGTTGGTATCTTAACTAATCGTGATTTACGTTTTATCCAAGATTACTCAATTGTTATTTCTGATGTAATGACAAAAGAAAATCTTGTCACTGCTCCAGTTGGAACTACACTTGCGGAAGCAGAAAAAATTCTTCAAAAACATAAGATTGAAAAGCTACCCCTAGTAAATGACGATGGTACGTTAAAAGGTTTAATTACAATTAAGGACATTGAAAAAGTTATTGAGTTTCCAAATTCTGCTAAAGATCAGCAAGGTCGTTTACTTGTAGGTGCAGCAGTTGGCGTAACAAAAGATGCACTTCAACGAGTAGAATTATTAGTTAAAGCTAATGTTGACGTGATCGTAATTGATACGGCACACGGTCACTCTAAGGGTGTAATTGATAAAGTTCAAGAAATTAGAAATAAGTTCCCAGAATTAGCAATCATCGCTGGTAATGTTGCGACTGCTCAAGCTACAAAGGAACTAATTGAAGCTGGTGCAGATATTGTTAAAGTAGGAATTGGGCCAGGTTCAATTTGTACAACTCGTGTTGTTGCAGGAGTTGGTGTACCTCAACTTACAGCAGTTTACGATTGTGCAACTGTTGCTAAAGAATATGGTGTTCCAGTTATTGCTGACGGTGGTATAAAATATTCTGGTGATATAGTAAAAGCTCTTGCAGCTGGTGGACATGTTGTTATGTTAGGTAGCATGTTTGCAGGTGTTCAAGAAAGTCCAGGGGAAACAGAAATTTATCAAGGTAGACAATTTAAAGTTTACCGAGGAATGGGTTCTGTCGGGGCGATGGAAAGAGGAAGTAAAGACCGTTACTTCCAAGAAGGCAACAAAAAATTAGTTCCTGAAGGTATTGAAGGACGTGTTCCTTACAAAGGACCATTAGCTGATACAGTTCACCAATTAATTGGAGGAATTCGAGCAGGTATGGGATATTGTGGAACAGCAACCTTAGGAGAATTAAGAGAAAATGCACAATTTATTCGTATGACTGGTGCTGGTTTACGCGAAAGTCATCCACATGATGTACAAATTACAAAAGAATCACCGAATTACTCATCATGATAATTAAAGCATGATCTAACTAGGCAATTACAAGAAATTGTAGTTGCCTATTTTTTGGGAAATAATTATGTTAAAATATACAAAGGTGAAATTATGAGTGGAGGTAAGAAAGTGATAGGAAAGAACATACTAACAAAACTAGTAGTAATAGCACTAGCAATGGCTTTAATCATCCCTGTAAATTTACGACCAGTAGCTGCAGCAGAAGATGTTTTAGGTATTCAGGCAAAAGCAGCAATTTTAGTAGATTCAAATTCTGGAAAAATATTATATGAAAAAAATTCAAGTACTCCTTTACCAATAGCGAGTATGACGAAAATGATGACAGAATTACTCGTGAATGAGGCTGTAAAAAAAGGCGAAATTTCATGGGATCAAAAAGTAACAGTATCTGAGTATGCACATAAAATTTCTCAAAATACTGGTTTATCGAATGTACCGCTTGAATTAGGTGGGAAATATACAGTTAAAGAATTATACGAAGCAGCTGCAATCTATTCTGCAAATGGTGCAACAATTGCTCTTGCAGAAACAATTGGTGGATCAGAGAAAAACTTTGTTCAGTTAATGAACGATAAAGCTACACAATTAGATCTTGGTGAAGTTAAGTTTGTTAACGCAACTGGATTAGTGAATAAAGATTTACAAGGAATGCATCCAGAAGGTACTTCTCCTTCTGATGAAAATATCATGACTGCTAAAGGTGTTGCAAAATTAGCGTATTCATTAATTAATCAATATCCTGAAGTACTTCAAACTTCTTCAATTCCTAAGAAGATATTCCAAGAAGGCGGAAAATACCCAGTTAAAATGGATAACTGGAATTGGATGTTACCAGGGTTAGTTTTTGAATATCAAGGTATGGATGGATTAAAAACTGGTTCAACAGATTCAGCAGGATTTTGTTTTACTGGTACAGCTAAGAGAGATGATCAACGTTATATTTCTGTTGTGATGGGAGCTAATTCATATAACTCACGTTTTAGTGAAACAGCAAAGTTAATGGATTATGGTTTCAGTAATTTTGAAAAAATTACATTAGTTGAAAAAGGCCAAACTGTAAAAGGACATAAAACAGTTAAAGTAGTAAAAGGTAAAGATAAAGAAGTAAATGTTGTTGCTAAAGATACAGTTTCATTAGCAGTAAAACGTGGAGAAGGTAAAAATTATAAAGCAGATATTAAATTATCTGGGAAATATATCGATAAAGATGGCAATATTGTTGCTCCAATTAAAAAAGGTGCAAATGTAGGTCAAATTGTTATTAAATCGTCAAAAAATGATGATCTTGGCTTTATTACTGGAAAAGATCATTCTTATGGATTAGTGGCTGATAAAAATGTTGATAAAGCTAATTGGTTAGTTTTAACATTTAGAGGAATCGGTTCATTCTTTGGAAACTTATGGGATAGTATCGTTAGTGGAATCAGTGGTTTATTTAAATAATTTTAAATAAATTTATCTTCAATTGTGAAGTTGCCGTTTTTTCAGTAAAATAATAGTTAGGTAACTTCAGTTGGGGAGAAAGTATATTAATGGTTACCAAGTGAGTTTTAATAATGGAGGGGTAAGACAATGAATATAACAGGAACAGATCGTGTAAAACGTGGCATGGCAGAAATGCAAAAAGGCGGCGTTATTATGGACGTAGTAAATGCTGAGCAAGCTAAAATAGCAGAAGCTGCTGGAGCAGTAGCAGTAATGGCTTTAGAGAAAGTACCATCTGATATTCGTGCAGCTGGTGGAGTAGCTCGTATGGCTGATACAAGTATTACTGAAGAAATTTTAAACGCTGTTAGTATTCCTGTAATGGCTAAAGCTCGTATTGGGCATATCGTAGAAGCTCGCGTGTTAGAAGCAATGGGAGTAGATTACATTGATGAGAGTGAAGTATTATCTCCAGCAGATGATATTTTCCACATTAATAAAACTGATTACACTGTTCCTTTCGTTTGTGGTTGCCGTAACCTAGGTGAAGCGCTTCGTCGTATTGGTGAAGGTGCATCAATGCTACGTACTAAAGGTGAACCTGGAACAGGGAATATTGTTGAAGCTGTTCGTCACTTACGCCAAATTAATGGAGAAATCCGTAAAGTAGTTGGATTATCACTTGATGAGTTAATGGTTGAAGCGAAAAACCTTGGAGCTCCATATGAATTATTACTTCAAATTAAAGAACTTGGCCGTTTACCTGTTGTTAACTTTGCAGCTGGTGGTGTAGCAACACCTGCAGATGCAGCTTTAATGATGGAATTAGGTGCTGATGGTGTATTCGTGGGATCTGGTATCTTTAAATCGGAAAACCCAGAGAAATTTGCTAGTGCAATTGTACAAGCTACTACTCACTATCAAGATTATGAATTAATTGCAAACCTTTCTAAAAACTTAGGACCAGCTATGAAAGGTATCGATATGAGACAACTTGCTGCAGCTGACCGTATGCAAGACCGTAGCATTTAAGTTGGTGAAATTATGAAAATAGGTGTATTAGCATTACAAGGGGCAGTTCAAGAGCATATAAATGCTATTAAAGCATGTGGTGCTGAAGCTGTTATCGTTAAGCGTGAAGAACACTTAGAAGGTTTAGACGGAATAGTGTTACCTGGCGGAGAAAGTACGGCTATGCGTAAGTTACTTGATCACATAGGGTTATTACAACCTCTTAAAGAGAAAATCGAAAATGGTTTACCAGCGTTCGGAACTTGTGCAGGTATGATTTTGCTCTCAAAAGAAATTGCAAATGATGATACTGTACACATTGGTGTAATGGATATGGTAGCAGAACGAAATGCTTTTGGAAGACAAGTGGATAGTTTTGAAGTAAATATTCCAATTAAAGGGGTATGTGAGGACTTTCCAGCTGTATTTATTAGAGCACCGTTTATTCGATCGGTATCAGGTGATGCAGAAGTAATCGCTATGCATGATGGCAATATCGTAGCAGTAAGACAGAATCATCTGTTAGCTGCATCTTTCCATCCAGAATTAACGAACGATTACCGTTTAATGAATTACTTTGTAGAGATAGTTAAAGAAAAAATTGCAAATTTAAGTATGTAGCTATTGAAAAAAGTAAAACCTTATAGTAAATTATAATATAATTTAAATTGTTTAAAGCGATGATAGAAAATAGTAACAAGTTATTTTATTTTTAGAGAGTCGGTGGGTGGTGAAAACCGATAATAAAGTCTTGTGAATCCATTCTTGAGCGGGTTATGGAATACTTACTAAGTTAGTAATTAACCTCGGTTATATAGTCCGTTAACTATACTAAGGTGGAAGAATTATGATTTAATTCTTCAATTAGGGTGGCAACGCGGGTAGCTCTCGTCCCTTTATAGGGATGAGGGCTTTTTGTATTGTTTTTTAAAACATCCTTTAGACAATGAGAGTAATATTCATTAAAAAATAGGAGGAATAAACATGTTAGATATTAAGTTATTACGTAGTAATTTTAAAGATGTAAAAGCTAAACTGCAGTTACGTGGAGGAGATGTTAGTTACATCGAAAAGTTTGAAGACTTAGATCTAAAACGTCGTGAATTACTTGTTGAAACGGAAAGCTTAAAAAGCCGTCGTAATGAAGTAAGTCAGGAAATTAGCGTTCTTAAAAGAGAGAAGAAGGATGCTGAAGCATTAATTGTTGAAATGCGTGAAGTGGGGGACAAAATCAAAGTTTTAGATGATGAGGTTAGAGAATTAGAAGAGCAGTTAGATGCAATTCTATTTACAGTTCCTAACCTAGTATGTGATTTAGTACCAGAGGGATTAACGGAAGAAGACAATGTTGAAATTCGTAGAATAGGGGAAGTTCGTGCATTTGAATTTGAACCGAAGCCACATTGGGATTTAGGTGTTGATTTAGATATTTTAGACTTCGAACGTGGTGCAAAAGTTACTGGTAGCCGTTTTACTTTTTATAAAGGATTAGGAGCTAAACTTGAGCGTGCGTTAATCAGTTTTATGTTAGACCTTCATACTGAAGAACATGGTTATACAGAGATGCTTCCTCCAAACCTTGTCAATCGTTCAAGCATGATTGGTACTGGACAATTACCAAAATTTGAAGAAGATGCGTTCCGCATTGAGAAGGAAGATTTCTTCTTAGTACCAACAGCGGAGGTTCCTGTTACTAATTACCATCGTGATGAAATTCTAGATGGATCACAATTACCAATTGCTTATACTGCTTATAGTGCATGCTTCCGTTCTGAAGCAGGTTCAGCTGGTCGTGATACTAGAGGATTAATTCGTCAACACCAATTTAATAAAGTAGAACTTGTACGTTTTGTAAAACCTGAGGATTCTTATATTGAACTTGAAAAATTAACAGCACATGCCGAAAAGGTTCTTCAATTATTGCAATTACCTTACCGAGTAATTACTTTATGTGCAGGTGATATTGGTTTCTCTTCTGCGAAAACATATGATATCGAAGTATGGTTACCTAGCTATAATGCATATAAAGAAATCTCTTCTTGCAGTAATTTTGAAGGTTTCCAAGCAAGACGTGCAAATATTCGTTTCCGTCGTGAACCAAAAGGGAAACCAGAATTTGTTCATACGTTAAATGGATCTGGTCTTGCGATTGGTCGAACAGTTTCTGCTATATTAGAGAACTATCAACAAGAAGATGGATCTATTATTATTCCAGAAGTTCTTCGTCCATATATGGGTGGAAAAGAAGTTATTAAATAAATCTATTTTACAGTATAAAAAGCAGGCAAATACGAGAATTAAGGTCTCGTATTACCTGCTTTTTTAATTAGAAGGATTTAATATCTAATTTATATTGAGGTGTATTCCACATTTCCGTCCATTTTTTTATGTCTGAAATTAAGATGATTACACCTAGTACTAACTAGAGTGGCTTCAAAAGGATTGGAGATTAGTAAAATCATCCCCATTTGAATGCATTCCATCATAATTCCTAATACTTATTATAATTATAAATACTGAGTATTTTTTTGTTAAAAAAATACAGTAAAAAAATGATTTGTTGGATCTTTTTTTATAATACCTTTCATAAAAGCCATAGTAGGATTAGGGCAAAAAAGTACTTGTGAAAAATACAAAAAAAAATTAGAAATATGCTTGACCATATTTTTTTGATATGATATTATAAATCTTGTCAAAACGGAGTAATACCCAAGTCTGGCTGAAGGGATCGGTCTTGAAAACCGACAGGGGTGTAACAGCCCGCGGGGGTTCGAATCCCTCTTACTCCTCCATTTTTGATTTTTAACGGAGCGCATATATATTTGGAGATTGTCAACTCGTTACATTTAAGTAACGGGTTTTTTGTTTGGATAAATATTAATGAACATAGATAGGCATTTGTACATATCTTATTAATGTCTGAGATAGAATACATGGAGTTAGGGAGCGAGGAGTATGAACCAGGAGCAACAAACTTCAGAAGACTTTACTTTATTGATTGGTAGGTTATTTACTTTAGGCGGTTCGGTATTGTTTTTTATTGGATCTTTAATCGCGGCAGTTATTGCATATGATGTTTATAAAAGAGATATAAGCCAGATAAATGGATAATAAAATAAAAAGCTGATTACTTGTAATTAAAAACAAGTAATCAGCTTTTCTTTTATGGTATGTCTAGTTCCAGGCGTTAGCCCCTCGAGGTCATAAGCCTAAGCCCGCCAAAGGTTAAAATCCAACCTTTATCGATCTTAGTCTAATGCTTGTCGGGGCTGGGCAAACGCCTTCCACTTTTCTTTATGTCTAGTTTCAGGCGTTAACCCTCGAGGTCATAAGCCTAAGCCCGCCAAAGGTTAAAACCCAACCTTTATCAATCTTAGTCTTAAGCTTGTCGGGGCTGAGCGAACGCCTTCCACTTTTCTTTTTTATCTAGATTTCATATATTTTTGTGAGTGGTTTAATAAATTACCAATTTTTTTTACGATTTCTTCTACAGAAGATCCATTTTTGATTAGGTCATATTCACTTATACTTAAGCGAAGGACAGGACATGCGTTAAAGTTATTGATCCAGTTTTCGTAACGTGTATTCATCTCTTTCCAATATTCGATTGGCGTTTGTTGCTCCATTGGACGCCCGCGTTCTTTAATACGCTCAACAACTTCATCAAATGTACCTTCAAGGTAGATTAATAAATCTGGTGCAGGAAAATATGGTGACATAACCATTGCATCAAATAAGCTAGTGTATGTTTCATAATCAACATCACTCATTGTACCTTTTTCGTAGTGCATTTTTGCGAAAATGCCTGTATCTTCATAAATCGAACGATCTTGGATAAATCCTCCACCATATTCGAACATTCTCTTTTGTTCTTTAAAACGTTCTGCTAAGAAGTAAATTTGCAAATGAAAGCTCCAACGAGCAAAGTCTTGATAAAATTTATCTAAATAAGGATTAGTATCTACTTTTTCAAATGATGTACGAAAGTTTAATGCTTCCGCCAAGGCATTCGTCATTGTAGATTTACCAACACCTACCGTTCCTGCAATTGTTATAACAGCGTCATTTCGTATTCCATATTTTTCGCGCAAATTCATATGCTTCTTAGCTCCTTTTGTAAGGTGTTTTCTAATTTATCAAGTATCATCGCTAAATCTCTAGGATTATTTACGAAATCAATTTGATCCCCATCAAATTTTAGGACTGGAATCTCTGGATGTTTCAACTGAAACTCCTTCATGTGTATCTCGTAATCTTCTATTAATTGGATTAAGTACTGATCCTCAATTAATTGTTCAAATTCTCTACCTCGAACTTCAATGCGTTTTTGTAGAGTTTGAAGACTTGCCGTTAAGTAAACAATGACATTTGGTTTTGGCATGTCTTCAGTTAAAATCTGATATATTTTTAAGTATTTATCATGCTGTTGGTCTTTTAATGTTCGGCTAGCAAAAATTAAATTCTTAAGGATATGGTAATCTGCAACAACTGGTATCGATTTCTTTAGAAAATCACGATCTATGTCTTCTAATTGCTTAAATCGATTACAAAGGAAAAACATTTCTGTTTGGAAGCTCCATTCCTCAATGTCTGTATAAAACTTACCTAAGAATGGATTTTCATCAACGATTTCTTTCAATAATTCATATTGAAAGTGCTCAGATATAGCTTTGGATAGAGATGTTTTTCCGACACCTATAGGTCCTTCTACTGTTATAAAAGGTACATGTATCATCTCTTGTCCTCCTTACTAGTCAAATTCCGTATCATACGCTAAAACATACAGAAACTATTTTAACATACTGCGGACAGGCGGAATACAATTTTAAAAAATTTCCAATTATGTATGACAATTTGATTACAATTTATTAATTATTTTTTTTATTTCCTCAGAAAGTACTAATTCTGCATTTAAAATATCTTTCATCATATAGATTGAAATTTTTTCGTCATAATCAGTAACAGATGAAATTGCATCGTAAGGTATAATTAGTTTATAATCGCGCATAAAAGCATCGTTTGCTGTAAATAAAACACAACGATTACCTGCAACACCTATTATGAATAAGTGTGTAACATTTAATTCTTTTAGTAAATCGTCGAGTTTTGTCTTATAAAAGCCAGAATAATTAGGTTTAAAGATAAACATGTCATGTTCTGATGGCATTACTTGTTTTATGACAGAATAACTTAATGGATTTAGGCAATGCTTAATCAGTTTTTCAGGAGTAGGATTATTAATTTTATAATGATCATTTATATAAATGACAGGAAGTTTTCTATCTACAAATAGTTTCCGTAGTAAATTAATATTCGGAATCATTTTTAATGTTTTTTCAGCTAGAACACATCCGTGTTTAAATGAAAAAGAATTAATTAAATCTACAATTAATAAAGCAGGCTTGGTTTCACTTTTATGATTTAATGAATTCATTTTACGTCACCCCAATCTATGATTAGTTTATCTACTGATAAAAAGAATATTTGTTTGTTATTGAAATAAAGAGGTGTAAATGTTGAATAAAGATGAGTTTTATATGAAGATGGCGATTGAAGAAGCTTTAAAGGCTGAAAAGATAGGTGAAGTGCCCATTGGGGCCGTTATCGTTTATAAAGATGAAGTAATAGCTCGTAGTTATAATGTAAGGGAAACGAAGCAAACCGCATTAGGCCATGCAGAAATTAGTGCAATAGAAGAAGCTTGCAAAGTAATTGATTCGTGGAGGCTGGAAGAAACGACGTTATATGTAACACTTGAACCGTGTCCTATGTGTGCAGGGGCGATTATTCAATCAAGAATTCCAAGAGTGGTTTTCGGTGCGAAAGATCCGAAAGCAGGATGTGGAGGATCTATTTATAATTTGTTACAGGAAGACAGGTTTAATCATCGTTGTGAAGTAGAATCAGGAATTCAAGAGGAAGAATGTAGTAATTTATTAACGAATTTCTTTAGAGACTTAAGGGCGAAGAAGAAAAAATTACCTGTTGAGGACAAACGTTGATTTTTTGAAGAGGTTCGTATATACTTTAAATACCGCTTCAAACAGCGGGATAAAATAGGTTGTAACTTTGCCGTGCTAGGTGGGGAGGTAGCGGTGCCCTGTACTCGCAATCCGCTCTAGCGAGACTGAATTCCACTCCGAGGTGTATCTATTTCAGGGTCTGCCTTAAATAAGTGGTGTTGACGTCTGGGTCCTACGCAACGAGAACTCACGAACCTTGTCAGGTCCGGAAGGAAGCAGCAATAAGTGAGCCCTCTCGTGTGCCGTAGGGGTGCCTGGGCCGAGCTAACTGTTTAAGTAACGCTTGGGGTAGTGCATCGATGAGTGGTGCACGGCAGTAACTTTATAAAAACTCACTCAATCTTGAGTGAGTTTTTTTGTACGTTAAGAAAGTATAAATTGTCTGCAAGGATGAGTAATCGACTGAATACCAATTCTAGAAATTAAATATAAGGGCAACTACTCATATGTTTTCACTTAAAGGCTCGCCAATCCGAGTTTACTTCATTTTCTTTAAAAAATTTTCCATCAAATCAATACATAGGGTATAATAATGATGACTTTGTAAGAAGGAGGAAACCAATTGACTTATCAAGCCTTATATCGTTTGTGGAGACCGCAACAATTTAAAGATGTTGTAGGTCAAAATCATATAATACGAACGTTACAAAACTCCCTTCTTCAGCAAAAAGTATCTCATGCATATTTGTTCACAGGACCTAGAGGAACTGGTAAAACAAGTACGGCTAAAATCTTTGCAAAAGCTTTGAATTGTGAACATGCTCCTACAAACGAACCGTGTAATGAATGTTCAGTTTGTAAAGGAATTACAGATGGGTCAATTTCTGATGTTATTGAAATCGATGCAGCATCTAATAATGGAGTAGATGAAATACGTGATATCCGAGAAAAGGTAAAATACGCACCCTCTGTTGGGAAGTATAAAGTATACATAATAGATGAAGTCCATATGTTATCAATTGGAGCGTTTAATGCATTATTAAAAACATTAGAAGAGCCTCCAGGACATGTAATCTTTATCTTAGCGACAACGGAGCCGCACAAAATACCATTAACCATACTTTCGAGATGCCAGCGCTTCGATTTTCATAAAATTAGTGCTCAAACAATTTCAGATCGTTTAACAGTTGTATTAAATCACCAGCAAATTGAAATTGATCCTGAAGCGTTAATGATGTTATCCCGTGCAGCAGAAGGTGGAATGAGGGATGCTTTAAGTATTCTTGATCAGGCCATCTCATACTGTGATCATTTCATTGCATTAGATGATGTATTAGCTGTTACCGGAACGGTTGCTCAAGAACGTTTAATCTCCATTGTTTCAGCAATAATAAACGGTAATGTATCTGCTTGTTTGACAAATATCGAGGAACTTTTAAATCAAGGGAAAGATCCTGTTCGTTTTATTGAAGATTTAACAGTTTATTATCGAGATATTTTATTATATAGACATTCACCAAATACTGTTGAATTACTTGAAAGAGCAACAGTGAGTGAACAATTTAAAGAAATTTGTGAGTCTTACGATGATGAATTAATATATCAAATCATTGCTTCACTTAGTAAAAGCCAACAAGAGATGAAGTGGACAAATCACCCAAGAGTTCTACTCGAAGTAGCCATTGTTCAACTTTGTCAAAAAGCTTCTGTAAATAATGTAGGAAAAAAATCAGAAGAACTTACAGCTTTACTAAATAAAATTAATCATCTTGAAAAAGAAATAAATCACTTAAAAGAAAATGGAATCGCAGTAAATAGTTCAAATAATAACGAAACAACTAGTACAAGACCGAGATCAACAACAACACGTTCAAAAGTGCCTAACAGTTTAGTCCAAAGTGTTCTTCGAGCAGCTTCAAAACAAGAAAAGAACAAGGTATTAGCAGTGTGGCCGACACTACAGGATCAGTTGAGATATCAAAATAAAGTCTCTACAGCTACATTAGTATCGTATGGTGAAGTTGTTGCAGCATCTTCGGAACAATGTATAGTTGCTTTTAAATCTGAGACTATTTGTGATTTAATAAATAATAATGGTGAACAAGAACATTTAACGACTATTAATCAAACATTGTCCACTTTATTAGGGGCAGAAATGAGTATGTTAGCAATTCCCGAGGAAGATTGGAAATCAACTAGGGATTCTTATTTAAATCAATCGAAACAACAAGAATCTTCTAATGAAGTATCACCACTTGTTCAAGAAGCAATTAATCTTGTTGGAGAAGATTTAGTAATTATTAAAGACTAAATATATTGGAGGAACTTAAAATGATGCGTGGCGGAATGGGCAATATGAATAATATGATGAAACAAATGCAAAAAATGCAAAAACAAATGGAAGAAGCACAGAATGAATTAAATGCACGTACATTTGTTGGTACTGCAGGTGGCGGTATGGTAACTGTTACAGCAAACGGATTAAAACAAATCGTAGAAGTAAATATTAAAGAAGAAGTTGTAGATCCAGAAGATATCGAAATGTTACAAGATTTAGTTTTAACTGCTACAAATGATGCGATTAAACAAATCGAGGATGCTACAGCAAAAACAATGGGCCAATTTACTAAAGGAATGAATATTCCAGGATTGTTTTAGGAGCTGCGATTATGCATTATCCTGAGCCGATATCCAAATTAATAGATAGTTTTATGAAATTGCCAGGGGTTGGTCCCAAGACGGCCGTACGTCTGGCATTTTTTATGTTAGAGATGAAGCAAGATGATGTACTAGATTTTGCAAAATCGATGATTGATGCAAAACGAAAACTACTTTATTGTACGCAATGTGGTCATATTACTGATACTGATCCTTGTTACATTTGTGGTGATCATCATAGAGATCGAACAACAATTTGTGTTGTTCAAGATACTAAAGATGTAATAGCTATGGAAAAAATGAGAGAATACCAAGGTTTATATCATGTACTTCATGGAGCGATTTCTCCAATGGAAGGAGTAGGGCCTGAAGATATTAAAATTATGGAGCTTTTAAGTAGGCTGAAAGATGATGAAGTTCAAGAGATTATTTTAGCGACAAATCCTAATATTGAGGGTGAAGCGACTGCTATGTATATTTCAAGGCTATTAAAATCTACGGGTATTAAAATTACTCGTATCGCACATGGCCTTCCTGTCGGAGGGGATTTGGAATATGCGGATGAAGTTACACTTTCAAAGGCTCTTGAGGGTAGAAGAGAGTTATAGAAATTGATTAATGGAGAGAGACCATGGTTTTTTTTCGAAAAAAAGGAAAGCTTCGCAAAGATTTTGACGAAAAACTAGTTAACAAACTACATGATTATAAAGAGATTTACTTAAATCAAGTAGAGCTAGTAGAAAGAAGTGTAGATCCACCAGAAGATTTACTGATTCATGTTAAACTTTATCAAGCAAAGTATTATTTTTTGCTAAAAGAGGCGAAAGCTCGTAACGTACTTATTACAAAAATGAAATAATAAAAAGAGTTTATTGCGACTGCAATAAGCTCTTTATTAAATTTATAGAATTTATTGGCATTGAAAATACACTCCGCTCATACAATTTTAGTACAAGGTGTACAAGTTATATGAGGGGAGTTTTTGTTTTGAATAGTGTTATTATGATTTCAGTTGTATTATTTGTTGTTTTATTTTTATTGTTAGTAGGAATGCCAGTTAAAACAGTTAAAGTTATAAGTAAGTATGTACTAAGGGGCATTGTGTGTATCATGCTTGTATTTCTTTTGAATTATGTTTTAGCTTCGAACAATTTTCATATTCCGATAAATGCAGCGACATGTTTATCTGTTAGTATTCTAGGTATTCCAGGTGTTGTAGCCTTAAGTGTGATCGGAATCTACCTTGTCTAAAAATATTTTAAATAAATTACCATAAATGTATTGACCTATTAAACTAAGGATGGTATATTTATAAACGTCGCTGATGGCGGTAACTTAAAAACAAAAAATATTTATTGACAGTTTTTGTCGAGAATGTTATGATTTATAAGTTGTTAAATTAAATGATGATCTTTGAAAACTAAACAAAACATGAAGTAAAACGTCAATTATTAGTTTTAGAGCAAAACAAGATTTAAACTTAACTATTATGGAGAGTTTGATCCTGGCTCAGGACGAACGCTGGCGGCGTGCCTAATACATGCAAGTCGAGCGGACTTGTAGGAGCTTGCTCCTGCAGGTTAGCGGCGGACGG
>Ga0209025_1003348_pt1 | contig 15379 bp, 16 predicted proteins | sample AraplaMF_Col_mLB_FD_184256 | JGI IMG/M metagenome (GOLD analysis project Ga0209025, IMG submission 184256) | Arabidopsis root microbial communities from the University of North Carolina, USA - plate scrape MF_Col_mLB (SPAdes) (version 2) | ecosystem: Host-associated > Plants > Roots > Endosphere... | reverse complement strand
CTACGATGAAAATTTATTAATTGAAACTATTCAAAGCGTTACATTAGAAATCGAAAAACAATTGTATTGATAAAACGAATAAACCTGAATAGATTCACTTTTTAAGTGCTTTCTATTCAGGTTTATTGCTTCAAGTATTCAGCTATCATCAAAAGTTGTGGATGACATTTGTTAAAAATACACCCTTGATATTAGTTGATTGGAGTGAAGACTGGACGCCCCCATGAAGCTCTGTGCGAAAGCGTAGCGACAGCAACAACTTAGGTCCAGTCGGAACAGAAATCAACTACAAGTTATAGTGAAAAGTTAATTATTTACTAATCCTAAGAAGTCTTGCCAATGATTTAAGCGTAGCAGTTCAACATGCTTATTATAGGATTGATTTTTTAAAATCACTTTTGTATTCACATCTTGTAGTGTTTCTAAAACAGCTGGTTTATCATCTACATAAACATCTAAAGCTAGTTCTTTGATGATCGCCACTTTCTCTGTATCCTGCATTCCGCAGAAAAAGTGACCTTCAGTGATTGGAAATCCTTGTGCTTTCATCCATGCTTGTGTTTGCTCACAATATTGTTTAGGACGTGAAGTAATATAATAAATGTCATGTCCCTGCTGTGCCAAATCTTGAAGCGTCTCTAAAGCTCTCTCAAAAGAAGGACAATCTGTAAAATAAATTTCCTCTAATGAACTATTCCACATCGCCGCTCCTTCTGCATCTGTTAATCCAAAAGGTTCGTGAATTTCAACTCTTTGCAAAGCATGAAATACTTCTAGCCCAACATTTTTGCCAAGTTTTTTATTATAGAGCGCAAAGGCGTGTGCTCGTAAATCTATGAGTGTGTCATCTATATCAAAGCCAAATTTCATGTTGTTTTTCTTCCCTTCAAGAAGCCTTGTTGATGAAGTTAGCCGCAAATGTTTGCTCTTTTTCAATTTGTTTCGCTAATACTTCTTCAATGGCTTGCTCGCGCATTTGTTGAAAATCTTGTACGTTAAAATGAACAAGCGTATCTTCATTTAATAGTGACGCAAGACAATCTGCATCCTTAAGTGCACTGTTAAGCCCAAATGCCCCAGTGGGTGTCATCGTGTGAACAGCATCTCCTAATAGCACAAGTCCCTTTGTCCCCCAGCAGTCACAATGACTACTGAATACATCAAGCACGACAAAATCTTGCCAAGATCTGATATGTTCGTTTACAGTATCTGACAGTTCCGAAAATTGATCTGAAAGCTGTTGGATAAATGGTGTAAATGCTTTTTTTCTGAGCTGAGGAAAACTGCCTTGTTCAATATTCCAGCCGATTTGAATGAACCCACCTACCTGTGTAAATAAGGATAGCTGTTTATCACCTATTAATGCCATTTTAATGGATGGCTCCCATCCCCGAGGGGCAGGAATTTTTGCCCACAATAAATCAAAGCCATGTTTATGCTTTTGAATTTCAATGTGTGCTTTCTTACGAATAGTAGAGTAACGACCGTCAGCACCGATAATTAACTGACTACTAATTTCAATGGTTTTCCCATCTCTTGATGCAATGACACCTGTATATCTGCCCAAAGAATCAACTATGAGCTGTGTCACCTTCGTATTTAGGAAACAAGAAAAGTGCGGAAAATTCTGCGTTTCTTGTAAAATCCCCTTTAATAGATTTGCTTGAGGAACATGAATTCCCAAATGCCCTACAGCATCATCAGGAAGAATAGTTTTTATTGCTCTACCTTCTGCGTAATATTCTAGCTTTCCCATACGTAATATACCGAGCGCTTCAACTGCTTCAAAAAGTTGGTGACTTTTTAAAACAGACTCACCCTCTTCGTTTAAATGCTCACCACGAAATGCCTGCCCAAGTGCTGCGTTTTGTTCCAGTAGAATCACGGAAAGACCTTTTTTCGCTAGTAAGTGCGAAAGAAGTGCTCCGCCTGGCCCAGCCCCTACGATACAAACATCTGCTTGATAATTCACTTTTCTTCACCTATCTTTGGGTAAGCAGTAATACGTAAATCTTGCCCAACTTGCTCAAACGAAGCAAATTCTACATCCCATGCTTCATCCATAGTAGATGGATTGTGACCGGCAATAGGTGTCAATGATAAACGACCACCGAGAATTTTTGGCGCTATGTATATCACATATTTGTTAATAGCACCTTGCTGTAAAAATGAAGCGTTGATCGTACTTCCACCCTCTACTAAAATATCCGTAATGCCATATTGATATAGTTTTTCAAGCATATCATCAACAACAAGCCCCTCAGATTCATGTCGAACTGGCAATACTGTCACGCCTTTTTCCTCAAATGCTGTTATTTTTTCCTGGCTGACATTCTCACTACATACAATAATTGTTTTCGCTTCTTCTACATTCAGAACATTGGCATGTGCAGGTGTACGAAGGGAGCTATCCATAATGATGCGCACTGGATTTTTTCCGTAACCTTCTTTTAATCTTGTTGTTAAGGATGGATTGTCAGCTAAAACAGTACCAACACCAACTAAAATACCATCCACCTCATGACGAATATGGTGAACATCCTCACGTGCTGCCTCACCAGTTATCCACTTGGAATGTCCTGTATGGGCAGCTATTTTCCCATCTAATGTCATCGCGTATTTTGAAATAATAAATGGTCGTTTTGTTAGCATATTGTGAATAAAACGTTCATTTAAACGGCGAGCTTGAGCTTCTAAAATACCAACCTCTACCTCAATGCCCGCATCTCGTAACAATTGAATACCACGTCCAGCAACAGCAGGATTTGGATCTTGCATAGCTACAACTACACGACTAACTGCTGACTCCTTCACTAAATTTGCACAAGGAGGAGTTTTTCCATAATGCGAACACGGCTCAAGAGTTACATAAAGTGTCGCACCCTTAGCATGTTCTCCAGCCATACGGAATGCATGCACCTCCGCATGTGGTTCACCTGCTTTTCTGTGTAAACCTGTTCCAACAATGACACCGTCTTTGACGATTACAGCCCCTACTAGTGGGTTAGGATTCGTATTTCCTTTTGCACTAGCGGCTAAATCAAGTGCTAACTGCATATATTTTTCATCTATTGTCATCTTCGTTCCTCCACTCACTTCTCTTCGCGCAAATGTCCAGATTTCTCTACTTTTGTGTCTAAATAAAAACGGTTTGTCTCCGTTAATCCTCCCCATAATGGGACATGTCCTTCCGCTGCTAAACCATGTGCCTGTAATGCGGCAAGCTTCTTAGGATTGTTAGTAATCAGTGTAACTGGCTTTGAACGAAGTGCAGCTAAAACAGTAATGGCATCTTCATAAGAACGAGTATCGTCAGGGAAGCCTAAAGCATGGTTTGCCTCAACCGTATCTAAGCCCTCTTCTTGTAATAAATACGCAAGAGATTTCGAGAATAACCCGATGCCACGACCTTCATGATCTGCTAAATAGAAAATAGCACCACAGCCATGCTCTACAATCATTTTCATCGATTCATGTAATTGATAACCACAGTCACAGCGCTGGCTTCCAAAAATATCACCTGTATGACAAATGCTATGCATGCGAATTAAAGCATCCTCTGCATTTGCAAAATCTCCATAAACAAGCACTGAGGACTGTTGTAAAAAGGCTAAGTTTGCAGATGCTAATCCATCAATAATTTCCTCTTTTGACGGATTTGCGCCTACTTTTATCCAGTTATACCATTGAAATGTTGCTGAAAATTCACCCTGTTTTACCGGTAATTTTACTGGACCAACTAAGCAAATACTTTCAGTTTCTGATTGCTTCACGATCGTCATTTTGTCTTTCACTATATCCAAAACTTTAGTAGTAATTGTCATATTTTCTCCAACCTTCTATTGTTAACAGCTAGCTAAACGTTCTAACTGAGTACTTGTATTTTCACAACACTTACATAATGTAACTTAGTTTATAATAATAACTAAGTCCTGTCAAACTATAGCTCCCATTCAATATAAAAAATGAATTAGAAACAAAAACTGCTATATTACGTTTTTATCATATACTAATAGCTTATGGAGATGCTATTTTTTCTGTGCAGGCTAGTCTATAATAAGCTGAGGGAACTGTAATGACGAAAGGAAGTTTAGAATGCAATTAGAAAAAAATGTGCAGGTGAAACAGCCAAAATACCAGCAAATTGCTGTCGATCTTGCCTCAAAAATCGTGGAAAGAAAATATCGAATTGGCGATAAAATTTACGCAAGATCATCTCTAGCAAGCCAATACAATGTCTCTGCGGAAACTGCAAGAAGAGCGATCGCTGTCTTACAGGACTTAGAAATCGTTGAGGCCACTAAAGGTAGTGGGGTTATTATCATCTCATATGAAAAGGCTGCACATTTTGTCCGCCAATTCCATGATGTTCAATCAGTCCACGAACTGCAACATGAGCTTATGACTAGCATCCATAAGCAGCACCAAGAATTAATAAACCTGCAGGAAAAGACTAAACAACTGATTAGTCGAACTGAACATTTCAGATCCGTCAATCCGTTTATTCCTTATCAATTAGAGATGACAGCTGAAAGCCCTTGTATCCACCAAACAGTACAGGAATTGAATTTTTGGCAAAATACATCTAGTACGATTGTCGGAATTCGTCGTCAAAATGAATTATTACTATCTCCCGGTCCATATGTGTCCTTGGAGGAAGGAGATATTATATACTTTATCGGTAATGACGAAAGTTTCGCTCGAGTTCAGAGCTTTTTATATCCAAATTAAAAACCGCTTAAACGCTGATATAACAGCGTTTAAGCGGTTTTTTTCTATTTTCTCGATTTGACAAAAGTAACAACTCTTTGTTAGGGTTAAGTTGTTACTTGTTTATATTTGGGTATCATTATCCTCAAATAGTATTTATCTTCATTCAGTGTGTGTCCAAACACCTACTGAAATAGAGGGACTCAGCCTAAAGAACGCCACGTCCAGTGGCAATTATCTGTGCGTAAGTAAGCAACACCCATTACGCCAAGGCTAAATTGATCTACGAAAGGAGTGGTTCTATTGGAAAAAATAAAAGTGGAACATGTTTCTAAAGTTTTCGGGAAACATATTCCCCAAGCATTAGAACTCGTCAAGCAACAAAAAAGCAAGACTGATATCTTAAAAGAAACAGGTGCAACAGTTGGTGTATACGATGCAAGTTTCACCGTAAATGAAGGTGAAATTTTCGTTATTATGGGGTTATCAGGAAGTGGGAAGTCGACACTTATTCGACTTTTAAACCGTCTCATAGAGCCTACAAGTGGAAATATTTACATCGATGGTGAAAATATTTCTAAAATGGGCAAAGAGAGTTTACGTAATGTAAGAAGAAACAAAATGAGTATGGTCTTTCAAAACTTCGGTTTATTCCCCCATCGTACACTTCTTCAAAATACTGAATATGGTCTTGAAATCAGAGGCGTCTCAAAGGAAGAACGACAAGCAAAGGCAGAGCAGGCTCTCGAAAATGCAGGCTTACTTGCTTATAAGGACCAATATCCAAGTCAATTATCAGGTGGTATGCAACAGCGTGTTGGTTTAGCACGGGCACTTGCAAATGACCCTGAAATATTACTAATGGATGAGGCTTTTTCAGCACTCGATCCATTAATTCGAAAAGAAATGCAAGATGAGTTACTCGACTTACAAAGCACATTGAAAAAAACAATTTTATTTATCACCCACGATTTGAATGAAGCATTACGTATCGGTGATCGTATCGCTATTATGAAAGATGGCTCAATCATTCAAATTGGTACAGGAGAAGAAATTTTAACAAATCCTGCAAATGATTATGTTAAAACCTTCGTAGAAGACGTCGATCGCTCTAAAGTATTAACTGCTGAAAATGCCATGGTTCGACCTATATATGTCAATGTAGATGTAGATGGACCGACCGTAGCACTTAAAAGAATGCGTGAAGAAACAGTTAGTTTACTAATGGCTGTTGACAAAAACCGACATTTAAAAGGCTATATTACAGCTGACGACGCTCGGGCTGCAGCTAAAAGACAAGAACAAACGGTACATTCAATTGTTCAATCAGATATGTTAACCGTTCCACCAGATATGCTTTTACAGGATATTTTAGGAATGATTTATAATTCTCCTACTCCTATTGCAGTTGTAAAAGATGAGCGCTTACTTGGTGTTCTCATCCGGGGCGTTGTCATCGAAGCACTTTCAACTAGCGATGAGGAGGCAGTTGCAAATGAATAAATTTTTAGACAATATCCCAGCTATACCATTGGGACCATGGGTAGAATCAGTTATGGACTGGTTGACGAGTAATTTTTCAGTGTTTTTTAACTTGATTCAAAAAAATGGAAAACTACTCATGAATCAGGTCACTGATTTGTTAGTGAGCATTCCCCCGATTATCCTTATTTTACTTATTGTCATTCTTGCCTTTTTCATAACCGGCAAAAAATTCGGGCTCGCAACATTTTCATTACTTGGTTTGTTATTTATTTATAATCAAGGCTTATGGACACATCTTATGGAAACAACTACGCTCGTGATCTTCTCAAGTATCATTTCAATTATTTTTGGTATTCCACTTGGCATTCTAATGTCCAAGTCAACTGTAGCAGAAAATGTGATTAAGCCGATACTCGATTTCATGCAAACAATGCCTGGCTTCGTGTACTTGATTCCTGCCGTTGCCTTCTTTGGTATTGGGATCGTACCTGGCGTATTTGCATCCGTTATTTTCGCCTTACCACCAACTGTACGTATGACGAACCTAGGAATTCGCCAAGTACCAAAAGAATTAGTAGAAGCTGCGGATTCATATGGTAGTACTTCAAATCAAAAACTATTTAAAGTAGAAATCCCACTTGCAAAATCAACTATAATGGCGGGGATTAACCAGACTGTTATGCTATCTCTGTCAATGGTTGTAACTGCCTCAATGATCGGTGCACCTGGTCTTGGACGCGAAGTATTAACTGCACTACAACGTACACAAGTTGGAAATGGCTTTGTTGCTGGTTTAGGTCTAGTAATTTTCGCTATTATAATAGACCGTTTAACTCAAAGCTTTAATAAGAAGAAAGCCGTATAGAAAAAAGCAATTGATTAACGCAAATCTTAGTTCTTCACTTTCACTGCTGAGATTTACTTTTTGTAGTTTGATAGAAAACTATTAATAATGAAAGGAAGATTCGATGAAACTGAAAACATTAACTAAATTAGGAATGGCTCTAGGGCTTGGCTTTTTGCTAGCCGCATGTAGTGGTGATGATTCAAGCAAGAGCAATGGTAACTCAAAGGACGTCAATTTAGCCTACGTTGAATGGGATACAGAAATTGCTTCAACGAATGTAGTTGGTCAGGTGCTAGAGGATTTAGGCTACAATGTAACATTAACACCACTTGATAATGCAATTATGTGGGAGGCTGTTTCAAAAGGTGAAGCAGATGGTATGGTAGCTGCATGGTTACCAAATACTCATGCCCCACAGTACGAAAAATATAAGGACGATCTTGATGAACTTGGCGAAAACCTTTCTGGTGCCAAAATAGGTCTAGTTGTACCAAGCTATATGGACGTTAATTCGATTGAGGATTTAAAAAATCAAGCAGATCACACAATTACAGGTATTGAACCTGGTGCTGGGATTACAGCTGCTACTGAAAAAGCTTTAGATGAATATGATAATTTAGCAGATTGGAATCTATTAACTTCTTCATCTGGTGCGATGACAACCTCTCTTGCTAAAGCAATTAAAAATAAAGAAGACATAGTCGTGACAGGCTGGTCTCCTCACTGGAAATTCGCTAAATATGATCTTAAATACTTGGAAGATCCAAAAGGCGTTTTTGGTGGCGAAGAAACGATTAACACATTCGCTCGTAAAGGTTTAAAAGAAGATCAACCAGATGTATATTCTGTACTAGATAACTTCCACTGGACATCAAAAGACTTAGAGAGTGTTATGCTAGAAATTATGGATGGCAAAGACCCAAAACAAGCTGCTAAAGATTGGGTAGAAGCCAATGCAGACAAAGTTGCTGAATGGACGAAGGATGTAAAGAAATAATTTTTAACAAACGACGGACAACTGACAATGGTTGTCTGTCTTTTTTTATGATCAATAAAAAAGTCACCCCGCAACGATTAGACGATGCCAGATGACTATTAACTAAGATAATAATTTCAAAAATATTGCTGCCCCTAAAACAAGAACAATGCAAACAATACGTCTCCAATCCTTAGATTCATTGAACAACAACATACCAAGTAATGCACCACCTGCCGCTCCAATTCCTGTCCAAATTGCATAGGCTGTACCCATCGGTAATGTTTCCATGGCATATGCAAGGCCAGCAAAGCTCAATGTAAACGCAAAAATCAATAACACTAAATTTTTAATACTTTTAGCATTATTATATTTACTAATCATATAAACACCCATCATCTCACATAGCCCCGCGACTACTAATGCAAACCATGCCATTATTCATTCACCTCTTTTTCTTTAGGCTCCCCTGTCACTAGCTTTAAACCGACGACGCCCGCAAGTAAAACGACGATACATAAAATTTTACCTAATTTCCATGGCTCTCCGAACAATAAGCTATCAGCACACACAGTACCCGCTGTTCCCAAGCCAACGAATACTGCATAAACAGTGCCTACCGGTAAGCTTTCTCCAGCCTTAATTAATAAATAAAAGCTAACAAAAATTGCAATAGCTGTACCAGTCCATTCGAGTGCATTCTCTGCATGCTTTAAGCCAATAACCCAGCCGACTTCAAAAAAAGCGGCAATTAAAACACTTAACCATTGTTTGTTCATTGCGAATTCCTCCATTTTATTGTTAGACACGGATGAATGACTTTTATGAGCAGTTCTCTTTGAGCAAAGCGAGTCGTTCCCAGACATACCTGATCAGTTTGATGACCTACCCGAGCAGTTTTGGTGACCTACCCCCAATCAGTGTTGGTAACTTAAACCCAGAATTGACCTTTTTCCTTAACTTCCTTTCCCCAGATGCCCAAAAAAAAAGCCTACGGAGCACTGCTGTAAACAGTACCTCCCAGGCTTTTATCCTTCCGTGTCACAAAATCAATTTGTGGTTTTCTCTCGGACCAGACTAGCATTTGCTACGGAACCCTAGAAAACTATCTATTTGATTGTGATACTAGTATAGCAAACTATTCAGTCATTTTCTACCCGTACATAACCAACTTTTTCAATTAGTGCTTGCCCCTCATCTGATACAATCCAGTCGATAAACTTCTTTACATTTGGGTTATCTGTTCCTGCTGTAACAGCATAAAATTCAGATACGAGTGGGTATGTACCATTACGAATATTTTCCTTTGTGGGCGCAATCCCATCAATGGACAATAATTTAATTTCTTTGTTATTCACCATTTCTGTTGAGTAAAATCTAAACGTGTAGCCAATGGCATTTTTATAATTACGATATTGTGATACCTCATTAATAATACCACCCATACCAGTTGCAACATTTTCAGCAGGTGCTTCCATGATTGGTGTATCTCCCATAATACTTTCAAGTGCTGTTTGGCTTCCACTATCTGCTGGACGCTGAAAGGCACGAATCGCAGCATTTTCACCACCTACCTCATGCCAATTCGTAATTTTTCCAGCGTATATTTGTTTAAACTGCTCCAATGATAAATTTTCTACGTTGTTCTTATGATTGACGAAAAAGACAAATGCCTCTCGTCCAATAGGGGTCATGTCTAATGTAAGACCTTTAATCTCAGCTTGCCTCTTTTGTGATTCAGATGGTGCTGCTACAAAAATCAGGTCAACATCTCCTGAAATCAAATTTTGATAAGCTTCGGGTGTACGACTCACCATCACTTTACTTCTATCAAATGGATAGTTACCTTTTGGATATGTCGCTTCTACAAAGGCAGCATACAGTGGATACATCGCCGTCGCCCCATCTAAGCGTGGTAGTGGCTCAACTAATTGCAATGAAGCCTTTGAATCTGACTTTACTACTTTATTTTGCTCTGTAAAAGGTTGATAGACTAACACATTAACTTCTGCATCAACAGTTGGAATACTCATTTTATAGTAATGTTGAATAGGCTTAATCGAAGCAATCAACAACGCAATACCCATTACTCCAGCTAACCATATCTTCCGTTTTGTTGTTGTTAACCAATTAAAAATTAAACTAACAAATAGGACAAATATACATAGCGGAATGGTTAGGAGTAGTCCACTAAAATGTAGCCCACCACTAAATGTTACATATAGCGCAACTACTCCAGTGAAAAATAATAATCCTATTAGTACAAAAAGAGACTGTAACACTTTCATAATCAGTGGCTCCACCTCCAAAAGTGTAATTTTATACCAACTGTTTTTATAATAGGTTATTTCAGGGAGATAACACAACTGTTTATTCTGAAAATTATGTTAAAATAAAACCTAGTATTGTAAGGAGGTATTACATATGGCAATTGAAAAAGTGCGTAAACATTTAGCGCAATGGAATGTGGAACACAAAATACAGGAGCTAAACGAAAGCTCAGCGACCGTTGAACTAGCGGCTCAGGCACTCGGGTGCGAGCCTGAACGCATTGCGAAATCCTTATCGTTTCTCGTGAACGATGGAGCGATATTAATTGTTGCTGCAGGCGATGCCAAAGTCGACAATGCAAAATATAAAGCCGTCTTTGGTACTAAGGCAAAGATGCTTGGAAAAGATGAAGTGCTTGAAAAGATTGGACACGAGGTAGGAGGTGTTTGTCCTTTTGGTGTGAATGAGGGTGTGGCTATTTATTTAGATGAATCACTTAAACGCTTCACAACAGTATTCCCTGCATGTGGTAGTAGCAACTCCGCCATTGAGCTTACTATTTCTGAACTCGAAACCTATACTCCATATCAAGAATGGGTTGACGTCTGTAAAGGCTGGAACGAGTAAAATAATTATCGGCGAAACTTCATAAAGTCTCGCCGATTTTTTTAGGTTTCTTCCCTATATCCAACGGCTAACCAGTGAGAATCCCATTCTGTAATTTGATTGCCTACTCTACAAGATAAGCCACATGCACGATTATCAGCGATAAATGAGCCGATTAACCATTTCTTTGTCTGTAATCCATTCTTTAGCTTTATTGTTATAGATGGCATTTCCACATACTGCTGATAAATAAACAAATTATCATCATAATGGGTATGTGCAGAGGCATTCGTTTTCGTACCATCCCCTGCATAAATTTCTACAGTATTCCCTTCCCGCGAATAGACAGGTTTCTTGACAAACGGCAAGTTTTTCTGAACAAATGGCTCTGCTGAAAGATACGTTGGCAACATATATTTTTGAATAGCAGCTCGCTCTTCTGCATTAAAAAGAAGAGGATCATCTTTTCGCTCCCAAATTAGCCATAATAAAATTTTCGATTGCAGTACATATGCAGCGGGTGCGTTAATAATAGCAAGCTGCCCATCTTTTACAAGTTCTAGTAATTGTAGACCTATACGATCACCGTCGGAAGACACATCATCTATTAAAAACTCTACTGGGTGCGCGGGACGATACAAAATATCAATTTTCTCCATTGTAGGCGTATAAAGGCCTCGAGCTATATTAGCAGTGTTGCTAGAAAAAATGATTAACTCTTGTATAGGAACATATTCTACATCAAAAGGAATACATTTCTTTAAAAACTGTACCTGACAGTATTCCTCATAATCTTCTGCAGCCGTTTTCCCTGTAATGACGATTTTAGGTTTTTTCAAATCATTTAAAAAATGCATAGCGGCAAAAAGTGCACCGGACAAGGTTTTATGCAATGCTGAAACATCATTCGGACTATGAAATTCTAAATGCTGACAAAGCGCTTCATTGATTTCAAAGGTTTCTTGGACAAGAAATGGCGTTTCACCATTTAGTTCAAGACATTTTATTTGTCCGTCCTCTGTACAAATAAAATCGAAGCGAGCTAGTATCGATTGTTGCTGTAAATAATCTAATTGAATATATGGGAGCATTTCAGAACGAATGCCTAATGCTAAAAGTTGTTCATCCGATAAATGCTTAAATTGTTTCCCAACCTTTAAAAATATTTTCCAAAGTATAGTAGATGCATAGTTGATTTCATCGATTTTCTCTTTAGGTAAATCTAGAACATCGTATAAAGCATACTCTAGATCCTCAAAGTCAGGAAAGAAATTAGGAAATTGAGAATAAAATGTTTGGCGTTGTTGAAAATATTTATCCATATTATTTTCTCCTTTTACGAAGATGAAGAGCCACCTCGAGAGGCACCACCTGAGCCAAAGCCTGATTTCCCTGTGCTGGATGATGAGTGATTTGAATAAGAATTAGAACTATTCGTCGATGAACCTGAACTATTTGAGTATGAACGCTTGCCACTCGAATAAGACTTGGAACCGTCTGTATTTGAATTTGAGCTATTTGTATTTGAAGTATTTGTTGTTGAGTTATTTGTTGTTGGGTTATTTGAACTACTAGATGTTGTACCAGATGGATTTTGGGTACCGTTCGTCGTGATTCCATTTGAATTTGTAGTATTGCTATGCGTCGTACGTGGCACTGCTGAACCACCGTTTTTATCTTCTCTATCTGTACCATTTCTTAGATTACGGCTTTTATAAATAGCACTCCCTAACATTGCTCCGGTAGTTGCATACATAAGTCCATTAAAGAAATGATGTGCATAATGAGGAGAATGCTCATCTAGACATTCAAAAGAACCATCATCACTTTCTTCCCATTTATCACATGCATTTGCCATGTCGCTATCATAGACATTTTGTAAACCGTTCCCTGCAGTTGTAGTATTATTTTCTTGCGTTACATTATTTGTATTAGCAGGAGACTCTTCAACAGTACGCGTTTCTGTATTCCCACATGCAGCTAATTGCATAGCCATAAATGACGCTGTTGTAACTGCAATATAATTTTTCATTTGTTTTGCCATATCACATTACTCCTCCCTTTATGTCGATATCTATTTTACGGATGTCTCCTTCTTTAGGTTTCATTTTTTACAAATTCATACATATTATCATTACACTAAAAACTCCCTAATGGATTGGAATAATTCACCATTAGGGAGTTTCGTACAAAGTTATTTATTCGGCACTGCTTTTCTTCCATATGTCATGAAGCGCCATAACTTTTCGAATGGCCCCATTTTAAAGAATTTAAACCAGATGACACTAAAGATAATTTGAATGACAAAAGTTAGGATTGCAATGATTACTACGTCAGAAGGAGAAACAACTTCTAGCCCCATTAATGACATAATAGCTAGGCCTATAAAGCTTTGAGCTAAATAGTTTGTAAATGCCATCTGACCAACTCGTCCAATTGGTTTAAGAAGCTTCGCAATTTTCTTATTCTCTAATATAACAAATAGACAAGTTAAATAAAAATACGTTGTTGGAATTACCCCTAAACCAATAATGAATTGTAGATTTTGATCTTCCCCTTGAGCAGCAAACCATATCCAAAGAGAGATACCTACAAAAACTGGGAATGTCACAAATTGAATCCATTTTATTTGTTTTGAGTATTCACTTACATGACTAATCCAATCAGCTTTTGCAACTAAAAAACCAGTTAAAAACATAATAAAAATAGTAACTGCATCATTTCCTAAAAAACCAAAAACAGTTGAAAAGGCTCCTTGGTTTGGCATAAATATTTGCCCGAGAATGCTTAGGACATGAACAGTAATGATAGCAAATAGCCATTTACTAATTGTTGAAACCTTTGCATTATAGAATGGAATTAGTAAAAAACCTAATACTGCATAGATAGCGAGGATTGAACCCCAAAAAATAAACAAATGGACAATACCAATTAATAATAAAGCTAGTAAACGTCTTGCAAAACGCCATCTTGGTTTATCGCCACGCGCCTCTGCACGTGAAGCAAAAATATAAAAGCCTACACCAAAGAGGAATGAAAAAATTGAAAAGAATTTCTTCTCAATAAAAATATCAATAAGCGTATCAATAATACCATTAATTCCACTATAGTCAGGCATCGGTCCTCCCTCTACTATTACCTGGTAGGCCGCTACATTTATAAACAAAATGCCAAATAACGCTAGTCCACGAATAATATCTAATGAAACGATTCTTTCTTTTTGAGTAACAGACGGATTCATTCTTAAAAACTCCTTATCTTTCATACTTTACTGCGCTATGGCTATCATAACCTCCCATCCTTACAACAGTTTTTTTAAAAGCTTACAGAAACCTTACATTTATAGAAATATCTTATCCGCAATTGCTTTTTTCACTTACATTAGTTTTTAATCCCCTTCTAAAAGCAAAAATTTCATATTTTATAGTAACAATTATTTCTTTTAGAAAAGGAGAATAGATGATGTACAGACAGCGCAAATTTGGTTTCTGTTATCCTGGTTATAAATACTGTGGACCAGGATGTTCAGGACCAGGTAGACCTATCAATGCCGTAGATTCATGCTGCAAATTACACGACGAATGTTATGCTCGATATGGTAGATGTAGATATTGCGATGAAATGTTCCAAAACTGCTTGCGACCACAAATGAACGGTAATACTAAAATGGCTAGAGATGCTAGATTGTTTTACAACATCTTTGATTTGCGTAATGGGTTCTTTTAAACAATGAAGAAAGCTCACGATGTTGTTTTTTTTATTAAAAGTCAAATTTTAAGCTGAAACTATTTTAAATAATGAATTTTTATTTAATGACACACATTATATGTATAGAAATTAAAAGGATAGAAGTGCTTATGATATGCTCCCTATTAGGTAGATAGATTAAAAAATAAAATCTGGATATCCACCGAAACCTAGAAATTTTAAATCAGTACATGCCTTGGTCAAAAATATCCAAGCTGCATGTGGAAATTAAAATAGCCGTATATCTGATATATACGGCTATTTGTGATGCGTACCGAAAAGGTGCGCCTATTTTTTTTATAATTCGGGTTTACACTTTATCAATACCTTTTTTATGAAAAAGTGTAATTAAACAACACTAAAGGTTTTTAAAAGAGAAAACCTTTACCTAGAATTATGGTCTATTTCGATTTTCAACTTGATTTATCCAGTTTAAATCTGCTTCTAAATGCAAGAGGGTACCAGTGATTAATAAATACCTATTCTCGTCACCTTGAAGAAGAAATTCCGTTTTAAATTTAGTCAATTCCATGACATCTTTCATTATCATCGTTTTTTGTTGATCAAGCATTTTCTTTTCTTGATCGAAATCAATCTTACGAGCACAGCTCCATTTAAAATGAAAATCTTCTTTAGTAGAATGATAGGGTACAGGTTCCAGTAACCAATTTTCCAACTCTTTTTTACCTTCTGTAGTGATTTCATAAAGTTTTCTTTCTTGGTCATCCATTCCTATA